>BNJS01000999.1_pt1 | contig 93218 bp, 110 predicted proteins | sample 8540461 | NCBI WGS metagenome assembly BNJS01 (sample SAMD00202454, study PRJDB9452) | human saliva metagenome | isolation source: human saliva | place: Japan | reverse complement strand
AGCCCTACCCCTAGGAGTAGGGCTGATGAGCTTACTACTAATATTCTCCTGCCAGATTAAATTACGTCCTTCATCAAAGCTCCGTAAAATAGCTAAATCATCTGGACTCAAGGTTAAGTCTAGGCTGTCAAAATTCTCCTTCATTTGGCTAGGATTGACCGTTCTCGGAATGACAATCACGCCTTCTTGCATCAAAAAGGCTAGGAGGACTTGGGCTACACTTTACCATAACGGCGCGCCATGGCGGCAACAGCGGATGCTGGAAGATATCTCGGCGACCTTTCAGCAAAGGGTGCCCAGCCTTCAAACTGAATGCCTACTTGCTGGGTGTAAGCCCTCATGGCACCTTGTTGGTGGAAGAGATGGCACTCGCTCTGCAGGACAGCCGGGCGAACGCGGCAAGCAGATAAGACTGTCTCTATCTCCTGACGACCAAAATTAGAAAGCCCAATGGCGCGCACATAGCCCTTTGAAACGGCCTCTTCCATGGCACGATAGGTCCCCATATAATCGGGCACCATCCAATGAATGAGCATAAGATCCAAATAATCTAACTGCATCTTATCGAGCGCTTGCTTAATGGCCTGCTTAGTAGCCAAATAACCGGAACTATTGACCTTGCTCGTTATAAAAAAATCTTGACGCGGAAGTCCCGATTGCCTGACGGCTTGCCCGACCCCCTGTTCATTTCCATAGTAGTAGGCTGTATCAAAGAGTCGGTAGCCGATCTCAATGGCCTGGCTTGCTACCTTAGCCGTCTCCAAAACCGGCACCTGGTAGAAGCCCATACCTAAGACAGGCATTTCTTGACCTGTATAAAGTTGACAGTAACGCATCATTAACCCTTCTTTCATCCTGTTCGAATGGTTCCCTATCCCTAAGTGAAAGCAATCAAGAAATGTTGAGTGTAAGCGTTTTTCTCCAATTATATTTTAACTGCCCTTCTCCGGCCTGTCAACCTCTTCCGACCGCATCTGTTATATAAGAGTCTTTCTAGGTGAGGCTATAGTTAGGTGATATTGATGCTCTAATGAACACTATGACAGAAGCTAGGCTCCATCATAGTCTGTTTTGTCTTGCCACCAAGTCAACTGCCACTGGCGTTCCTTTTGAACGGCTGCCAGGTCATCTGGATGGGCTAAGTTAATAAGCTTAATCGCATAATCACTGGCAACCATAGCGTGCTCCTTCATATGGGCGGTCGCCACTGCGTGGCCAATGACACGCAAAAGGGCCTGCTCAATGGGATTTTCAGCTTGCTTGGCCATGGCGTGTATCTTGAAGCCAGCCTGTCTGACATCGTACATACGGGCTTGACCGGCCAAACAAGCTTGGCTGACGGCCCAGCCTGCCTCAATATCGGGCTCCTGCCCTACCTTGAAGCCCGTCAATTCAATCAAATGCTCTACCAAATCCCGGCCGAAGCGGGCACAAGTCTCTTGACTAGCGGCTTGGTAGTCGAAATCTAACTGCTTTCTCAAATCATCGCTGTCTAGCAACTTAATTTCCCGCCTGGTCATAGCCTCACCCCTTATAAACTTCTAGCCCCTAGTATAGCAAGCCCTAGCGGAGTCAAACAAAGCCATTTGCCACAACTTCCCATAAAAAGGAAGCCGGACTTCAAGAATCCGACCTCATTTATTGGCTTAAGGTAAAATAGCAATGGCGCGCACAGGCGAACCAGTCGCTTGCTCCCAATGTGGGAAGCTGACACTAATCAAGGCGCCAGTGGCTGGCACTTGGTCCAAATTATTCAAGACTTCTACTTGGTAGATATCTTGCTCCAAGAGATAGTATTCGTTGACTAAGCCATGCTCCGCTGCTGGAATACCCGCATCGGTGTCAAAGGTCTCATGGCCCACTGCCTTGACTTGGCGTTCCTTAATCAGAAATTCCAAGGCCTCGCGACTCCAACCTGGACTCTGCTGAACACCGGCTGCATCTAGGTTACGCATAGCCTCTTGGCTTGGCCAGCGCTTAGACCAGTCGCTCCGGAAGGCTACGAAACTTTCAGAACGAATTTGACCATGTTCTGCTTCGAAATCCAGGATGTCTTGCTTGGTCAGGATATAGTTAGGGTTCTCCGCCACTTGAGCCGACTTGTCAATAACATAGAGAGGCAAGAGCAGATCCTTGAGCTCAATCTGATCCAGCCAGCGGCCACCTGCCACGAAGTGGATTGGAGCGTCAATGTGGGTGCTGTTGGCCCACCACCGAGATTTTCTGAACGTGGAAACCATCCTTAAGGGTGAAGAGGTCTTCCTTCTCTAGGGCTGGTAGCGCCGGGAAGTGGGGGCTAGATTCGTTAATGACATAGCTAAGGTCAACCCATTTTTTGGACTTGAGCGTTTCATAGAGTGAAAGTAAATCTGACATCTTGTCTCCTCCTAACTAAGAGCTAATGATTACAGTAAGGGCAGTATAACAAAGTTAAGTGAGGCAAAACAAGATAGAAGGCCTTATTCCTTTAGACTATTTTGCTAGAACCTGATATAACTATTAACTATATATTGCGTCCTAAACTGAGCCCACGTCCTACTAATCCACGCCTTCTATCTATTGCCAGAGTCTTCCCCCTTATCGGTCAGTCCTTGACAAATTTCATGACAGGGACTAGACTGAGGCAAAGTAACAGATCCCCTCCCAGCAGAAAGGTCAGCCTATGATTGATATCCATTTAATTACTCCCGAGCGCCAAGCCGCTCTTCAACTCCCTAATGAACACTTTCCCCTTATCGGCCAACTCCTGCCTTCTTACAAGGAAGGGGTCTGGTCCTACCAGGAACGTTTACTGGCCGACCACGACATCAGCCACATGCGCTTCCCAGATGAGACCTATGACCTCCAGCAGATCAACCAAGCCGGTTTCGCCCTAGGCGCCTTCGATAGGGAGACCTGCCTTGGTCTAGCCATCTTCCAGGATGGCTTCTTCGCCTATAGCTACCTAGCGGACCTCAAGGTCGCCAGTGCCTACCGCGGGCAAGGCATTGCTAGCCAATTGCTGGACCATGGGCGCCAAATCGCCAAAGAACGTGGCTCGCGTGGGATTTATACCATTGGCCAAGATAATAACCTAATTGCTTGCCGCTTCTATCTTGCCTATGGCTTCCAGATAGGCGGCTTAGACACCCGGGTCTACACGGGGACGGCTCAAGAAGGAAAAGCTGATATTTATTTCTATCTAGATCACTAAAAAAGAGGCCCTAGGCCTCTTTTTCTTGTCCTGATTTATAGGCACGTACGGTCTACCCCGTCCACTGCTTGAAGCCTCGACTAAAGGCTTTAACCTCACTATGGTCATAAGACTAGTTGTTAGACCACCTTATTTATCCTTACTCAATTGGCTTAAAATCCCCTTGAGATTGCCTACTTGCTGGCTGATGGCCGTTTCTAGGTCTTGGTCTCGCTCTAAGGGGAAGTAGAGGGCGCCGACTAAGACGGAATCATCTTGTTTACCCGTATCCTCTAAGCGGTAGAGGACTAGGCAGGCCATGCCTTGGTTAGGCTCCACTTCGTAGCGAGCCAGGAATTGCTTGCCGTCAATCTCAAGCTTATCTTGGAAGAGGGCATCTTCCCGGTCCGATTCAATCCGTTCCTGCAACTCCTTCTCGGTGACCAACTTGCCACCTTTGAGGGGCGAAGTCGCATAGGCCTCTAAGGTATAGAGATTGACATAGCCCTTCATACCAGGCGTCATGATGCGATAACCCACATCCCGACGGTCATCCTTGGTCAAGGACGGATGCAATTTCCAGTCCTCAGGTATCTTGTAGGGACGTTCGGTTGGCTTAGGGGGCTCCTTGCCATCCACGGCCTCATACATCCAGTTCTTGGATGATTCGAAGATCTTATCTTGACCCTTGTCAATAGCAGTTGGCTCCAGCTTCAAGAGAGTCTTGAAAAAGGCCTCTTCTTGCTCCTTATTTTCTAACGCCTTGCTAGACTCTGAAAGAGCGGAACTGGACTCTTGGCTATCGTCCGATTGGTTAGCCCAGGCTACTTGAGGAGCTAGTAAGAAGCTAGTGGCGGTTGCTAGACTGGCTAAGACTAGATGTAATTTTTTCATGCTTTACCTCCTTGGGTGACCGATGCAGAGGGGAGTCACCTTGGTTACTGGAGTACCTAGCCCTAGTGTAACCTATTTAAGCTCGCCAGGCAAGGAAAGGCCTATTTAGCTAGGCCTGCCGACACCAAGGCTAGGAGCCAGAGATGTAGCGGATAAAAGATATAGAAGAAGTAGCGGTTGAAGGCTGACTGCTTGCCTCTTTGGCCATTGTAGAGGGCTAAGAGTGGCAAGACGCTAAGGAAAAGCCAGTCAGAGTTGTAGAGCAGCATGGTGAGGGTCTCCTGCCAGCTATCGTAGGTGGAGTAAGAGAGGGCAAATAGGATTAGGGCTAGACCCAGATAGAGCAAGTTCCGTAGCCCCTGGCGCTGACGGCAGCAGTAAGTAATCAAGATAAAGGGTAGCACCACCATGCCCCTTCTGTCAACAAGAGTCCGACTAAGAAGAGCAAGCCCGCTCCTGCCCAACGGAGGCGTTTGGCTTGTGTCGTCAGGATTTGACGGGGGAAGGCCAATGCCAGCACGCTCACTCCTAGGGCTAGGGTCAGGAAGATATTATTGCTGATATGGACACCGCGCTCGGCTAAGAGGCCATTAAGCAACCAGTTGCCGGCTGCCATGATGGCAGCAGCACCCCAGAGGCGGACTTGATAGCGACGCAGATTGCGGGTATAGAGGAAGCCCTCTACCGCCAAATAAGCAAAGCCCGCGGCCACACAGCGTGTCACCGCATGGAAGATAGCCTCCCAGACTGGCGGCACCAAGCCAGGCACATGGGGCAGATGGTCCAATACCATCAGGGCTGCTAGCAGGTATTTGATTTGATTGGCATTTAATTTCTTCATGGGAATGCTCCTTTAAGTTTTCTTAGCTTAAGTTTAGCCCCAAAAAGCCCGGCCAACCATAAGCTGAGCTTACAGTTAGCCGGGTTATCTTACATTATTGAAAGTTTAGCCTTGTTGATCTAAATTCCGCAAGAGGCGCTGGATGGTCCAGGACTTAAGCAAGAGAGTCAAAATAAAGTTTGGCAGCAAGGATAGGAGAAAAGCCAAAATCCCCAAACGAGCCACAAAGGATGAGAGCAAGACGGGTTGCCAGTAGAGCCCCCAAACTAGGGGCACCAGGCCAAAGAGATAGCCTAACAACAAAAGGCCATTGACCAGATAAGGCCGCTGGCGTCCCGGTAAGGCCCTGTTAAAACGCAAGGTCTGGTCACGAAAATCGCTTAAGATGGCACGCTGAGTGGCCAGGTCTGGTGCTGGCACCGCCTTAACTTGAACTCTGAGACGACTTGATACGACTTCATAAACTAGTGCTAATAAGAGCCCCAAGAACAGAGGCAAGGCCACTGCCCCTAGACTCCCTAGATAGCTATCCGGATAGTGCGCGGCTGACGCCCCGCATCATAACCCAACCAGCGAATGATGCGGCCGGCTAGCAGGGGTAAGATGACTAAGCCTAGAGACCACAAGGTCCAGGCCACGCGCCGGCTCAGATCAGCAGGACTTTCCTCTTTCCAAGTCAGCTGACCACTAGAGAGGTCGTACTCAGCTAGTAAACGGCGGTCTGCTTCCTTCTGGACTTGGCGCAGATAGGCACCATAAAAGACTAGTTTTCTATAGGGGAGCCACATTCCTTACTACCTCCGCTTCCTGGGCTTTTCTTCCTCTCTATTCTAGCCACATTGGCCATCAAAAACAAGACCTGAGGCCTGAGGAAACGGCTGATTTCAATAAAAAAACACCCCCTCGTCAGGGGGTGCCATATGTCTGTCTATTGCGTTGCTCCTAGCTAACCGTTAGAGGAGAGCGCTAATAGATTAGGCATTTTCTTTTTTCTTGATCAAGATTAAGCTCATCCCACCAAGCATAGCGACGAGACCTACCGCAAACAAGGCAGCATCACTCGTTGCCCCAGTGTTTGGTAGTTGCGCGTTGTCCGCTGGGCCATTGGCTGGCTTAGCTTCCAAAGCAAGTGCGGATTCTTCTGCTGGTAGTTGGCTGCTAGCAGGGTCTTCTGAGATAATCAGTTCTGGTAATTCAGACTGAATGTCAGCTTGCCCGCTATTGAATTGGTCGCCTTTGGATTCTGAGAAGAATGATGAGGACTCGGACTCCGAACTTGTCGATTCACTCATGCTAGATGCTGACTCAGATTCGCTGGCTTGTGACTGGCTAGAAGACGCCACTGATGAGGATTCGGACTCCGAACTTGTCGATTCGCTCATGCTGGACGCTTGACTAGCTTCACTTGATTGAGACTCGGATTGAGCTTGGCTAGAAGATGCCACTGATGAGGACTCAGACTCCGAACTTGTTGACTCACTCATGCTGGACGCTGGCTAGCTTCACTCGATGAAGCTTCTTGTGAAGAGCTGGAAACTTCTTGTGATGAGGATTCGGACTCCGAACTTGTCGATTCACTCATGCTTGAAGCTTCACTCGCTTCACTTGAAGATTCTTGAGAAGAACTTGATTCTGGGTCAGTTGGGGTCTCATTGCCACCCACTTTGGTACCTACGCGGATGATTTCTTTGACCATGGCTTTGACCACAGATTCAGTTGTGTTGCTGACTAATTCGCCAGTCGCCTTGTTGGCTAGGACGTAAGTCGTCAGCTTGAGGATTTGACCGTTGACACCGGCTTGCAAGACTTCACGTTTGCCCGCTTCTAAGGTGTCATCTTTCTGCTCCTCTGTTTCGTAAGGAACATCTACATATTCCTTATCAGGACGCGTCCCAACTTTAATTAAGCCATTTTGGACTTGGGTCGCTACCTTGGTGACGGTATCTACCACCACTTTTGAAATCACAGGTTGCTCAAATAATTCCTCATAGAGTCTAGCGAAATAAGGTTCCGCTTGATCCATTGGGGTGAAGCCCTGTGCATCCCAGACTAGGGAGCCATTGACGGTCTTATAGCGAGGATATTCCCAATTAAATATCTTCTTAGCCGCATAGCGACCCATAAACTCAGCGAAGGCTTCCTCAATGTTCTTGGTGTAGTATTCGCTGTAGTCTGGCTTGTCTTTGAAGGCTGAATTGAAGACTCCTTCAAATTCCTGGGTATTTCTAAACCCTAAGACATTACTACGAGAATCGCGGTAAGTCGCAGGATAAGCATATTCCACCGCCCCGAAAATCCCGGCGTTAGCGTCGATGATATGGGCGATTTCATGCAGTAGTGTGGCAATCATGGCTGTGGCTGGTTGATCCACTGGGTAGCCATAACTTGACGTGTAGTACAAGAGATCAATATTGCCGGTCGCATAGTAAGCCAAACCAATGGCATCATTGGTTTTAGCCGCACTTGGCAATTTCTTATCTGACACGCGTAAGTAGACTAAGTTCTTCCGATATTCAAACGGAATTTTCTTAATGGTTGCCTCAAACTCATCCCGGACACTCTGAGGAATATCTCCCTCATAATGCACGTTGAGATTGTCGCTACCGTTGAGGTAGTTATAACGTTGAGTCATACCTGTATAAGCAATCTTAGCCCAGTCAATCATGCCTTGTTGGCGCTCGTCCAACTTACCTAAGGCCTTAAGATGCTCAGCCGCTAATTCTAAACGCTGATAGTTGGCCTTAACGTCCGCATAGAGCGCATCAGTCATGGTGTTCTTAGCATGGTAGCGTCGAACTGCATCCTTCTGCGTAATCAAATTCTGTTTATCCAAAGGAATCAAGCGTTCAACATGACGCCCACTGGATACTTCGATTAAGTAAGCGAAGGTTTTCTCTAACATGACCTTATAGAGGTCTTCATCACGGCTAAAGTCAATATCTTCCCAATTGCTGGTCCCCATTGCTCGCGCCTGGTATCGGATGCTACGAATATTAGGGTTATTAGGGTCTAACATTTCAGTCGTTAGTGTATAACCTGATAGACACCATCTGTTGGCTTTCAAGCAAGGTTGCATCAGACTGTACTCAACTCTCCACGCCGGTGCCTTGATCAAGATGCTGTGTGCTTGGCACTGGTACGAAGAGTTTGTTGATGACAATCTTATCACTTGGCAACGCCTGAGAGCTGTCCACAGAATAAAGTTTCTCATCAGTGTACATATATTTGTCTGATCGCAAAGCGTCTTCCACGCCTGGCCCTAAATCAACGGCCGGTGCTTTTACTACCTTGTAAGTAGTCGTGGTTGTGACGCCACCATCAACTGGCTTTTCAACGACATCCTCTAAGCCTGCATCCATCTCTGAGTCAGCAATATATTCGATGCTGGCCGACTCCGTGATTTCATGCTCGACTTTGGGGTCAGGAGCCCTAAGATTAGGTCCTGTATGTTCAGATGACTCAGCTGGCTGGTCGTCTTCAGCAAGGTTACCCCCACCATAGTCGCCGGTTGCCTCTTCTGCTAGGTTACCCACAGCAGGAGAAGTCTGCGCTGCACTTGAAGGCGCTGCTTGTGATGATTCTGCTGATGCAGATATCGCAGGCACCTGACTTGCTAGCGGATTACCGGATTCAAGACGCGTAGCTGCCTCATCAGCTACAGGTGCTTCTTGACGGTGCTCTACATTGGCAACTTCATGACCTGCCTGAAGAACCGCTGGGTCTTCATTCGCAAACACTGCCGGGGATGGTAGCACACTACCCAGCAAGAGTGCTACAATCACAAGTCGATGTATGGTGCCAAGTCGCTTAGCCATCGATCGATCCTTCTTGTTTGTTATAAACATGTATCGATTGTTCCCTCCTGTTTCCGTTTTTGATCGGATCCTTAACATAAAATGTCACATGCACATAAAATCGCATCCTAATTTAGTCTGCAAATAACATTCTATCTAAAGACCCAACTTCTAGTTTACCACAGGAACTGAGGGGGTCACAATATAAGATGGAATTTTTAGAACATTTTACGGCCCCACCCCTCAGAAATCGCGTCATATAGTTAAGAAGGACCCAGTCCTGTCAACGACGAACTAAGTCCCTAAGACTAGTCGATTTAAGGGTGACTCTCCAAGTAGGGAGAGTAAAGGACTAGATTAGAAAAATTTCTTAAAGACCGAAGTCACCCAAGAAACTACCGCGAAGAAACCTGTCACCAACCAGTTGGTTGCATTTGAAATGACATTTAAATTCTGATTTTTAGCTGGTTTCGTGCTGGCTTCTCAGCTGGTTTTTCAGCCGGCTTCTCTTGCGATGCGCTTGATGAGGATTCAGAGGAAGCTTGGCTGCTTGAAGATTCTTCTGGGATAGACAATTCTGGCAACTCAGACGCTACTGCTGCTGCCCCATTATTGAATTGGTCGCCTTTGGCTTCTGAGAATGGGTGGCTTAGTCCCCACCAGAATGATTTCCTTAACCATTGGCTTAACAACGGTTCTGGTCACCTCGCTACTCATCTCGCCTGTCTCCGTATTGACAGTTTGTAAGTTGTCAGCTTACGGACCTGACCGTTAACACCTGCTTGCAAGACTTGACGTTGACCTTGTTCTAAGGTGTTATCCAAGCGTTCTTCTGTCTCGTAATCTAGGTCTTCGAATTCCTCCTCAGGACGAACCCCGACCTTGATTAAGCCGTGCTTAAGTTCTTTCTCTCAGTAGCGATGGTGTCTACTACAATCTTGGAACGAACAGCTGGCTCGAACAATTGATGGTAAAGATTAGCAAAATAAGGTTCTAACTTGTCCATTGGGCTATAGCCATTTGGATCATAGGTCAACTGACCATCAACCATTTTATAGCGCAGATATTGCCAATTAAAGACTTTCTTAGCCACGTATTGCCCTAGAAACTCCGCAAAGGCTTCTTTCGCGCTACTAGTGTAATACTCTTCGGATGGCCCTTTGCCCTTAACATATTCGTTAAAGACCGCCTCGAATTCTTGCGAGTGTCTAAATCCTTGAACATTGGTACGTGCAAAAAAGTAAGGCGCTGCTTTTTCAAATTCGTAAACACCGAAAATTCCCGCATTATGGTCGACTACATGGCCCTATTTCATGGAGCAGTGTACGTAACATATTCACTACAGGGCTAGAAATTGGTTTGCCATCACGGAACGCCTGATAGAGAATATTGATGTTACCAGTCGGACCGTAGGTCGCACCTATTTGCTCTTGATCCTCAGTTTCCCATAATTGGTCTGTTACGTTCAAATAAAGTAAATTCTTACGATATTCAAAAGGAATATAGCTAATTGCGTTCTCAAAGCTATCACGTACATCTTGAGGAATTTCCCCATTATAGTAAACGTTCAAGTTATCCTTGCCGTTGGCATAATTATAGCGTTGACTTAATAAGGAGTAGGTAATATTAGACCAGGCCTCCATCCATTTTTGTACGCTATCAAATTTACCCATGGCTTCCAACTTACCTGCAGCTAATTGCAAACGTTGATAGTTGGCTTTGACATCGGCATAGAGGGCATCTGACATGGTGTTTTTAGCGAAGTAGCGACGAACCGCATCCTCTTGCGTTACCAAGTTGTTCTCTCTTAGAGGAATGAGGCGTTCAATATGCCCCCCACTGGCAACTTCAATAAGATAGTTGTAACTCTTCTCCAACATTTCCTTGTATAGGTCTTCGTCACGGCTGAAATCAACCTCTTCCCATTTATCAGTCCCCATGACTCTTGCTCGATACTTAATGGTTCTAATAGCTGGGTTATTTGGATCCAACATGTCAGTCGTTAGGGTGTAGCCCTTATAGGTACCCTCTGTCGGCTTAATTAAGGTTGCATCGGACTGCGCCAATTCTCTGACACCAGTGCTTGGCCCTAATTTTTGAGTGGCAGTCACTGATACGAAGAGTTTGTCGATTACAATTTGTTCACTTGGTGTCTTTTCTGAGTAATCTACCGAGTAGATTTTCTCATCAGAGTACATATATTTATCTGATTTTAAGGCTTCCTCCACACCTGGGCCTAGGTCGACATCCGGCGTCGTGACCTTTTTATAGGTCGTGGTAGTCTTACGCCCCGCATGGACTGCCTCTTCAACAACTTCTTCTGCTCCCGCATCCATGTCTGGGTCGGCAACATATTAGTAGTGCGCGCGTTCCTTAATATCATAGTCGATTTTAGGTTCTAGCGTCTGTGGTAAATCTTCTGAATGCTCAGACGACTCGCTCGATAAGCCATTGGCAAGATTACCGTCGTCTTCGTCATCATCCAATAGGTTACCCGTTGGTGTGTTTGGTAAAGCTGAAGATTCAGACTGAGCTGATTCTTCCGATGTTTGATTATCTCGCTCGACACTCGTCACCGCTTCATTAATTGCTGGACTATCCTCCGCAAGGACTGCTGGAGATGGCAGCATGCTTGTCAGCAAGAGCGTCACGAGTACAAGACGATGTGCTAGGCTAAGCTCGTTTAGCCTTGGACCGATTTTTGTTGATCTCTTTTGAACATAAATCATTTCTTCCTCCTATTTTCCTTCTTGATCGGCGCTTTTGAGATAAAATCATAAGCCCATTCTTTTTCACCCTTATTGAATGTGCCAATATCAAAATATCTAGAAAGCCAAACCCTATTGTATCACAGGAGAATAGGGTTTCACAATATGCTTTGTGAAATTTATTTGAGGGTTAGATATTATGTGAATCTAGTAAAAGAGACGGGTTTAACCCTGCCTCTAAATGATTATCTTGACCTGATAAAATACTGCTAGTTAGTCATAGCGCCCCCATAGTCCTGACGGGCTTGGCGCGTCCATGTTTGGATGAAGTCAGTCTTGGCATCGGTGTAGGCATCACGATTGTGCTCATACTGCGCCCAGAGAGATAACTTAAGCGCCTCATAGTCCTTGGCTACTTGGGTATGTTCCCTGAGATAGTCCCTAAAGTAGAGCTCATCATGATCGCCTTGGTAGCGCAGGTGAATGTGATGAGACCTTATCATGAAGCCTTCTCGGGGTGTAACCTGCATTCAAGGATACCCGCCCCTCTGACTCCGACATTTTAAGAAAGCCAGCTGAATCAGGCGATCTACTGGCAAGGCGCAAAATCCGCCTGGGGTGCCAACTCGACCAAGACATCAACGATATCCTTGGCCCAGATGCCCGGGATGGCCGTGCTACCAATGTGGCTGATACGAACCAGAGGCAAATCTCTTAGGACTTGTTCCAGTCGCACGGCCATTTCTTGATAATTGGTCTCCCACTGGGCCTTAGGAGCCACTAGGAAGATGGAAACAAGCGCCAGAGTCTTCTAAGGTTAATTGACTTAGAGTCCTTGGGCCATATGTGTGCTCACTTTCAGACAAAAGTAAATCTAGTTTTTGGCTTTTAAACCTAAAGCCGAGTAGCCCGAGGTCGCATACGATTCTCGGCTGCTAGCTTGTCAGCCAGATCTTAAATTCCGCTCAGACTGGGTAGACCTGCTCTGCAGTGTAAAGCTTCTGCAGGTAGGACAGATCATCATAGGACCGTCGCATGCTTTCACTCCACCCGAAGCAAGCCCTTCTTCCAAGACCTCATGGAAGGTCACCGATGGCAACTTGGACTTGGCCTTGAAAATCCGAATCCAAATACCTGGCGAAGTTTGTTCATTGGCTAGTAACCAATCATGTAGTTCTTGTCTCTTCTCAAAAGATATAATGGGAAGTTGATCATAGACTTGGTCTAATTTTTGCATTGATTTTTTCCTTTCATTCTTGACGGTGACAATTCTGCTAAACTAAGGATATGATAGCCTCATCTAGTGGCTTATCTAATTGATTACCCTCATCCAGTCTGAGTTCTAGGATGGTTTATCCCATCGAGCACCCCAAAAATTCAGTCTTAAAACTTGTGGTAATGGCAATAAACTAGCTATTGAGCCCTTCCACCCACTGATCATTGTCCATAATAAAGGGCTTGGCCAGTCCAGGGCCAGTATAGTCAGAGTACTTAGTCCCTAGATATTGATAGACTTCTTCCTTACTAGCAAACTTAATGGCTTGATAAGGCTCTTCGAAGGTCAGCTTTTCGAGGAAAAGATAGCCCTCTTTGGCTGGAACTAAGACGCCGACATGACCGATGAAGAGACTGTCGCCATCCAGATTATCATGCAAGACCACCGACAGCATTCTAACCTTGTCATTGAACTTGAACTGGGACAGGTATTGCGCCATACGCTTGGCGTGGACCTTGACGTCCTGGGTAGCCTCGGTCTTCACCCGAGAAAAGAGGACGTTAAAGGCCGCCTTATCCTTATCATCCATGACATGCCCCTTGTCGATGGCATCATTATCCATGAAGAGCAGCTCATCATCCTGGCTGACTTGCGGAATCTCAATGGTGTTTTTAAGCAGGGTATAGCTGTTAATGCGGCAATTAGTTCCGATAAAATCCCCCTTCTGCTCATGCCAGAGCGGGTTAATCTTGGCTACATCGTAGTCCGTCTTGGTGAATTCGGTGAAGTCCCCCTTGAGCCCACTAGGTCCCACAATGTCATTGTAGTCCTTAACAAGTTTGAGGAATTCCTCAACGCTATCCTTATCCAAATGAGCAGACAAGAGACTTCTCACTTCTTCCAGGCTACTTGGACTATTAAGGTTAGAATAGCTAGGATGAGAAGGACTTGCTTCTTGGCCACTTGGCTTTAGGACTGCAGACGAGCTAAGACGAGGCCGAGGGGACAGGATGATGGTTTTGGTGTGTTTGACATGAGGTCCTCTCTAGCTGATATGTCAAAATCAGTGTGTGGTTGCCCACGATTGGATTTGTTCCAAGAGCTTCTCATTGAAGGCTATCGCCCTGGTCTAAGTTCCCAATTATCCTTCAAACCTGATGAGTCTGATTGCCCACATCTCAGTCTCTTCAGGCCAAGAGGAATGATGCAGCAGGGTTGAGCAGTGACCAATGCTGAGGATTAAATACCACAGGTAAGCTTGGCTTAGCGATGACGTCGACCAATAGCTGCTTGTATTCTTCCGAATATGCCTCATCCATGGGCTTGCCTACTAGCAGGCCGGAAATCGAATCGAAGATACCTGTCTCCCCTTCAACAGGTGAGTGCTTGATAGAATTTCTCAGGTGGCATCTTTTCTTCACTAGTTTCCAGCAAGAGGATTTTCCCCACCCAAACTTCTTTCTTAGGAAACAAGGCATATCGACTACAGAGTAGCGGCATATCCGCATAGCGCTCCCCATTAAAGATGTCATAAAAGTGAGTCAAGGCAGCCTCCAAGAATCTCGCCTGAGAAAAGCTGGATTCCTGAAGCAAGTCAAAAACCGTGGTCCAAGTGAGACTTCAACGGCTTACACAGACTTGGTCGACGCCGAAGTCAGTTCGGCCTCATACCACAGCTCACTCGGTCTTATTTCTTTTATTGTATGCCGTCTTTATTAATTCCTCAAAGTATTGTCGCGTATAAGGCAGCATGTCCTGGTCGAGCTCACAAATATCCGCAAGGAAGGATTGTCCATAGAAAGTTTTAAGCCCGACTTTATGCAACATCAAGTGATTGAGGTCGTATCGGAGAAACCGAGGAAGACTCTTGACACACAGCACTAGCCAACTCTCCGTTTTCAAATAAATAGGTGAGAGTCGATAAGTATCGTCGCCACCAATGGCACAGAGGATCATGTCAATCTCTGGATCTCTAAAAAGCCTGTAACAAATCGGCCGCCCGTGCTTCCGGGTGCTGCTTCAAATAGTCAATTCCCTTGAGCGCGTTAGGCATAAAACTTACCTCTAGACCAAGGTCTGTCAGTCTTTTAAGGCCAATTTCTAGCTCATGCTGAACGAAATCTTCGCCCAATAATCCCCAGCTGATAGGGCTGATCGATTGCTAGCTTTTTTAATCATCATATTCACCTCACAAAAATAACTAAATGCTTATAAAATACACCTTTTTAACGACTAATTAAAAAGGTATAATGAACTATTTTATGCTTGTTGAGATGGTCGCGACAAAAAGTAGAGATAGGCCCCAAAGGCGAACTTGATGGCAGCATCCACATAGGCGATGACCACCATGGAAATATTAGGGAAAAGGTAGCCCACCGCAATGTTGGCCGCACACACCAGGGCTAGATAAATCATAGACTTGCCATGGACGAAATAGAAGGGAAAGAAATGCAGTGCGGTAGCCATCAAGGCTCCCAGCCAGATGAGGCGCCAGTTCTCGGTTGCGAAGAAGGGACCGCCTAAGATGGCCATTAAGACAAAGAGTAAAATGACTGCGTAGAGGGCTACTTTCTTCTGATAGGGACTAGAGCTACCCCTTGATAATTTATTAAGCAAGGTCTTATTCTGGTTGATAGCGAAAAAGCTGGCAATGTAGCCATGCTGAAAACCTGCATATTGATAATCTGCTTGCCACCAATCAAGGTTGCCAATGCAATCACCGACGCGACGGCCATTAACCATAAGCCACAGGCTTTCTTGAAGTTAAATGCTAGTTTATCATTCTTATCATATCCTAAAAATCCCATAAATAAGTGCCTCCAAAATCTTCATAGCTGCCATCCAGCCTCTATCCAGTAAGCTCGGTGGCTCTTACTTTATTATAGCACTTTAATAGAAGAAAAGGAGTTGCTAAGCCCTGCTCATCTCAAAAAAATCTTGTCCTAAGTGGAAACTTCTAGCGATTTAGGACATTAATTACGCCAACTAGCGATTACTGCTAAGTTTTTTCACCTTTTTAAGTAGCTTTTAGGTTCATGCTGTACATTAGAGTTAGCACTAAGGAAAGGAGAAAGCTCCCCCCAGAGGTGAGCGGTGTAAAACAATGAGAACAATCGTCGTCATACCTAATCTACTAGCCCAAAAACTTCATAAGCACTTCCTCAGCTCAGAAAACGCCAAGGCAGCCTATAAAATGGGCGTCCTCACCCTCATCTTCGGCTCCTTCCTAAAAGGCGTCTTCGACATCTACGGCACCCATTCAGTCTACCCAAGCTTCTACCTGCCGGTGGGCCTGCTGCTCTTGCTAGTCGCACTTGGCTTTGAAATCCACCAGAGGAAGGGGATGACAAAATAGGAAATTGGTTACGATAACAACAGCACCCCATCAGTTGGATACTCTTATCCGGCTGATGGGGGCTTGTTTATTATACAAGGCAATTAGTTATCACGATTCTCGTACCTTCAAAGAATCCTCGAGCACGGTAAGAAGCAAAAAAATCTTGGTTGCAAAGCGCAGCAAGATTCCGTTTAAACTATTCTTCGTTTAACCTAGCAAGAAGGTGTTTGAAGTGATCTTCATCCTCAATGGTTTTTCAAGAACAACTCATCAATTTGCTCGATTACAGGAGACCGCTTTTTGTAAAAATATCTTCTCCTCTTTTGTTCAAAATAACAGCCTTGGCTCTTGAATCTCTGGAGTGTTCTTTTCTCTCTACGTATGCATGTTTTTCTAATAAACTCAATATTTGAGAAACAGTCATACGTCTATCGGAAAGTTTAGAAATCATGACTTGAGTCACTTCGTCATTAGTTTTGAGCTGAGATAGGCAAGAGAGGCTGAAAACAACAAATTGAGGGTGAGTCAGATCGACTCTTTAACTCTATCATGAAATGCCATTTATTGTACACCCTCATAAACAACAAGCCTGTTGATTGTTCTGAATCTTTTTTATATTTCGATGTAAACAAACAGCAATCCTCCTATCGTTCCAAAAGTTCTTTCAAAATAAATATAGAGTTAGGGACATCTGAGAACACCTGGCGTAAAAAATCTAAATGTTGCTTATCCTCACTATCTAAGGATACAGAATGTTTGACCGTTACACTTCCATCATTGTTCTCCATTATTTGGTGTCAAAGTCACCCAGGGTAGCTGTTTTATCCCAAAATTCTTCAGCAGGCTGTTACCAGGTGTAGCTGATAATCCATAGGAGGCATACCTTCAAGCTCCATCGTCCCATGGGATCCAGTCTTAAATCATCGTTTAATGTATATTTTTAAAATCCTCTTCCCAGGCATACCATTTTTCAATATTGGCACTAATACTCCCCAAAGCAACTTCTTTTTGTTGCTTTAATTTTCAAACTGAAACTAAATTCCATTGTTTTCACCTCTATTTATTAAGTATACTTATTATATGTTATTTTTACAATGTCTGTCACTTCAGATATTTTTAGAATCGTAAGGCTGGGATGACAAAATAAGAATGAAATAACCAGGGAGGACTGTCTGCAAGCAGCCTCCGGTTTGTTTTTGGATATGAGGTTAAAACTTAACTATCTCTAGCCTCTAGGCATAAAGCTCTAAATTGCTCCATCTAATTCAGCTATCTCAACAAGAGGCGACAAATCTTCATAATCTTCCTTTAGGCAAGACAGGTGGGCTTGTCCGAATAAAGAGAGGCTAAGTCTTCTTTAATTTTGAACGCAGGCCATCGTGCTCTGCTAGAAATCTACTCAGGTGAGATTTCTGACAGCAGCAAGTTTAAAGCTGAAATACTGATGCAGTTGTTTTGCTCATCATTCAAAGCCCATATTTTGCTACTGCCGCTGCAGTAGACTGAGTACACCTTCTTGCCCTTGCAGGGTATCTTTGGGCCATTATTTGCGAGGTGGCCAGATAAATTGCTCAGCATCTGGATTAGCGACTCGCTGATTGCCCATAGAATAGAGCGCCCCGCTTTTATAGTCGATCGCCTGGGCTTGCCAGGCTGGCAGAAAGTCCTCAAGCTGCATCCTTCATACAGGCAAAACCTGCTGGATCTGCAAGTAGAGATAATCATCATCTAAATCATAAACTGAGACAAAGTGATCCACTCCGTATAAGTGAGTGTGGTTGGGATTATAGGTCAGATGCCCCATATCAGGTGGGCAGACTACCAGCCCATGGCTAGAAGAGCTTTGAGCTTTGCTCAGTTAAATCCAAATCAACCGCCTGCCCCTCTCTAGATGATATTCTTCTAGTCAGACCAAGAACTTCTAAGACATGAGAAATCGAAAAGATCCGGCATGCCATTATCGAAGAATACTAATGAGTGCTTTGCATCAGTCTTTGACAATGGAAGCCCCATTCCCCATCAACATAAGGGCCTCAAGATATTCCGGTCTCAGGTCATAACCATAGGCCTCCAATGCCATGGCCAAAGAATAGGTATAACAAAGCGATACGTCGCCAAAATAGATTTGCATCTAACTGCTCCTTCTCATTGATAGCTTGGTTATACAGTGCAGTTAGCCAGGCCACCCTAGAAAAAAGGATCAGAATTTATGGGGTGGGGGGATTGAAAAAAGTTACAGACCATTAAAAAGCCCCTTAGTTAGATTTTCTTTTATCCAACTAAGGAGGCTTTTTTGGCTGTTTAATCGTACTTCTTGCCGAATTTCTTCTCCAGCATTTTCTTGACTAGATAAGGCATCTTGACGTTTTCGCGTCCCTTTTTGGCAATGAGTTTCTTAACAAAATCAGGCATCTGGATGTCTTGGTCTTCTTTTAGAATCGCATCGCTGTCTCTAGGCGCCGCCATCTCATCAAAAGTAGTCTCATCAGCTTGATGGATTTTTGTAGTCCCCATGGATGCTGTGGCAATCGTTGACGCAAGGCCTCAATCGAGACGTGGATCCGTAGTTGGGCATAGGGGACGCTTATAGCCCACCCTAATTCATGGCAGAGTTCTTGACCTCCACGTCATGTCAAAAAGCACTCGATATGCTCACTAATAAAAAGCAATAGGCACAAGATATAATGGTCGGGATGCTGGCTTTGCTCCCGCAAATACTCCAAGACATCTGGCTTAATCCATGGCATCCCAATATCGCTCTCACTCTGCCAAGTGTTAGTATACTGGTCTGGAGCAAGACCGAGACCTTCAGCAATCAAGCTGGCTGCTGTCGTGGGATTTGATCGATATAAGGGTCGCAAACTCAAGGCCAAGGCAGGCACACTATGAGCCGAGAAAACGACCCGATAAGTCTGACTACCAATTTCTTGGATAATCAATCTCCTCGCCCAATAATTGATAAGGGCGGGCTCACGATACGCCCAGTCTTCATACTTGGAAGCGGATGGTCTGGCTCTCTAGGAATTTTTCATGGCCATTACGGAGTAATAGGAAAAATGAGGTTCCAGATTAAACAGAGGCAGTCTTCAATCCCATCTGCCTCCATCCTGTGCAATGACATCGGGGATGAAGGGACGCTGAAATTTATTAGCAAAATAAACATTCTGCTTGACCTTCTAGGGCCCTGGCAGCCACTAGCCTCACTTCTTCCCTAGTATGGCATAGTACGAGGCGTCCCCCAAATCCGAACATAATTTATCATATAGGGTTTTGATTTCATCTTCTTCTGGACGAACACCCCAGCGAATATTGGTGAAAAATTCGCGACTGCTTCATAGCTAATCGCTTCTGGTGACTCAAAAGGTCATCATGAGGACAGCTTTCTAGACATGTCAAACTCTTATGTGTGTGTCGTAGTTTCCGTCTCTATTCTATCATAGAAAAGGCTTTATCGGATAATCAGACGAATCTAGCTTATCCGACACATAGAAAATATGGCCTAATCAGGTCAATCGCTACATAAAAGCCATCTGCCTTTTCTTGTGTTATGTAGGTATCAGCTCTAAATAAGGGGGTAATCTGGCATCACGCAGAAACCACCACTGATGGTATTTATGACACTTCAGCAGGATCATGTTAAAAAGGCAAACAACAAAGAAACCTACGACGAGATTGCGGACCCGATTATCGCACTCAGAGAAAAGCGCCCGCAGGCCTCAATGGACACTATACAACGCGATGAACAGCTACAACGAATTTTCAGAATTAAAGGACTTTATCAAGAGACCAGCCTTCCGACCTTAAAGTATCTCGATGAGGCCCTTGTAAAACGCTAGCTTAAGCAAATCACAAAACGGGATGTCCATCACACCATTGAATTGAAATCCGTGCTCAAGGTCGATGTAGAAAGAAAAGTATAGTCGTACGAAATCCTCCTAGCAACGATGGTCGAGAGGGTTATTTTTGTTATTCGTCTTTATTACCGCCACGTGGATATGGGACTTTTTTCTTCCATCTAACACTACCATCTTTATAGTGGTAATGTTGCCCATGTTCTTTAACCATATGCTTTTCAGGAAAAGTACGCTCAATAGATAAATCCGTTTCCGAATTATCAACCCGAACTTCATGACTGCTATCAGAAATAGTGCTGCTTCGGCTTCCTGATGAGTTATAATCATAATCACTAGATTCACTATCTCCAGAGCCTGAACGCCCGCCATTAATAATAGCATCTGTTACAACTGCTATTCCTGCCACGCTAACTGCTTTAGCAATTTCACTTAGTAATGGATGGCAATCAAAAAAATCCACTACAACTTTAAAAGCTTTTTTTACAAAACCTTTAGGCGGCTTAATGTCAGGCTTAACAGTATTCGTCGTATTATCTTTTACGGTATCTGATTTCGGTTTAATTCCAATTTTCTTTTTAGTGTCTATCTCTTTAATTGAGTCTAGCATTTTTTCTTCTATTACTCCAGATGTGACACTCGGCTTCATTATTGGCTCCGGCAAATTTATTATTTCGCACGGAGTAAATGGGCCCTCACCAAAGTCAATTTTTTCTTTAGTTACTGGATTAAAAATACCAGTTTGTCGGATTTCTCCAGTTTCCATTATGCGCCTCTAAGTGTTCAGCTCTTGTAAGGAACTGAATGTTTCCGGGGTCTCCTTGATATTCCGGATACATCTCAGCGCTCTTCATATGCTGACCTTGAAATGCAACGCCATTGTCATCAGCATGCTTTGCCTTTTTCAAGAATATCTTGTTGCTGTTTTGGGTCAGTCTCTGTTCCCTTTACACTTCCTGAATAAAGTTCTTGTTCCTTATTCCACGCAGCAAGTATCGCTTTATTGGATTCTGCTGTTCGTCTAGACATGGAATCAACCTCCTATGCCAAGCAAATCATACAGGCCATTCAAAAAAGCTATGAAATCATCATAGATTTCGTCATCTTCAATTCTTCCAGCTTCCTGATTGTAAATAGCGATTCTTTCACCAGCTGTTTCACAGAGAATAGGGTCTCCCGATGCAAGAGCACCGATGACGATATAATCTTCACTAGGTCTGTCATTGTTATCTACATCAATTACAGGTTTTATGCTCAGTACCATAACTGAATGCCTGCTGGAAGAAAAACTCCCCACCATCAGAAAACAACAACCATTCCTTGAATTTTGTTGGAAGCTTTACACCACACTCTTTCTCAAATTCTGATATCTTTTCTTCTGTGGTTCCTTCAAGAAAATTCATTTTCCCTTGTTCATTGAATTTGTCCACAGTAATTTTAATTCTTCGAAATCATGTACAGTTCCCCTTCTCTAATTATCAAAGAAAGTTTTCAAATCCTATATTTTATAATCTGTAGAGAGTTGTACTGGATAACTCTTTCCAACATCTATTTTTTCTTTTGGCAATACGATTCTATATTCCTGTTCCTGCTCAAAAAAAACGTCCTTACAGAATAACACTCTAAAAGCATAGGCTTCATTAAAACCATACGTTGTTTTACCATCTACTTTTTTAGGAGCAGCATCCTGCATCAAGTATTCCAAATATTCCATATCCATTGCCGTTCCACCATCTTCGGTTTCATAACCCTTTTCTATTTGAAAATAATTTACTTTTTCAGCTTTAATCTCAGTACCTATGCTTCTTCTAATATCTTCAATAAATGTCTCTGGGTTAGAGATGACTGCAACAGCATCAGCATTCGGAAAATGTTCTCTAATAGTCTGTTTTTTATCGCTGGTAAGGTAAATAGTTGTATTTCCTTTCTCTTCGACTTTACAGTCTTCTTCATAAACAGCAAACATACAAAACACCGGCATTTTTTTTGCTGGTTCTACTCTCATTAATACTTTTGCCATTTCAAATTCAGCAATGAGCTCTTTGGTATCTGTTTGCTGAATCCTCATCTTTTCAGCAAACATTCTTGTTCCAGCAAGAAATATCTCCCTTGCCCTCTGATTTTAACTTATCTTCAATTCCCCAGAGAGTGATGGCATTTGAACAGTATATATTGCCTTCCTCAAGCCTCTCTAAGTGCTCGCGCTTTCCAAACTTCAATAAAAACTTGATTTCAGACAATTCAATTTGCTCCTTCCATGACATCTAAATCACTCATTCAAATTGAGTTTGCACCTAGATAACTAGCTATCCCAGTGCACACTCTCGACATCTTGTCACGGTCTAAAACCCTCTGATCGTCACAGTGGATATCGTTTCAATATAAAATACGGACTTTCTGATCTATTGCTTACTATCAAAAAAACATAAATACGCTACTTTTCGCTATTTATTTCTCTTCCCTAGACATCAAGCATACCGCCTCAACATGCGCAGTCTGCGGGAATAAATCAACTGGCTGCACCCACTGCAGCTCATAGCCTGCCTGGGCCAAGAGTTGGCAGTCCCGAGCGCAGGTGGCTGGGTTACAGGACACGTAGACGATTTTTGTCTGGCGCCAGTTCAATCAGGGTCTTAACGAATTCAGGGTCTAGGCCCTTGCGGGGCGGGTCAACCACCGCTACATCAAAAGCAATGCCTTCCGCCTGCCAAGCTGGTAGCACCTCTTCGGCCTTGCCGGCTTGGAAGGTCACATTACTTAGGCCATTAGCCTCGGCATTGGCCCGCGCCATGTCGATGGCTTCAGGGATGATTTCCATAGCATAGACCTGACCTGCTTGTTTAGCCAGGGCCAGGGAGATGGTGCCAATCCCGCAGTAGGCATCTAGGACGGTCTCGCTGCCAGATAAATCGGCCGCCTCAATAGCGTAGCGATAGAGCGCCTCGGCCTGAGGGGTGTTGACCTGATAGAAGGAATGCGGAGGATGGAGAGTCCAGCCCAGCATCTGATCCTGATAGACCGGTTGGCCCCACAAGAAACGATTGGTCGGCCCCATAATGACATTATTGGCCTGCGTATGGCTGTTGAGGACCAGGCAGACTAGGTTGGGAATGGCATCGGTCAGGGCTTCCACTAACTGTTCTTCTCGTGGCAGGCCCTTGCAATTGACGACTAGTATCAGCATGACTTGGCCGCTATAGTGACCGCGCTTGACGATGATGCGAGCGAATTTGGCCTTGCGGCTTTCCTCGTCGTCGGCGAGTATAGCCCAGCTGGCGCAGATATCTCGCGTCTTAAAGAATAACTTTGGTCGATAGGCCGGATCTTGGATAGCAGATCACTCCACCGGCACTGAGTTGGTGGCTGTTCTTTACGGAAGAAGCCGGTCTCTAGCTGGCTGACAGTCCGCACCGGGATTTGGGCCTTGTTGCGATAGTGCCAAGATGGTCCATGCCATGAGTCAGCCGGACTTCCAAACTTTCAGGGGAATTTTCCAGGCGACTGAGAGACTTGTGACCAGGACCTGCTTAGCCTTGAGCTGGGCAGGATAAGCTAGGTATTGCAGGGTCATGGTGCCAATCTGACGGCCGATAGGGTCAGTAATCCACCCGATCCGGGACTGGACTTTAGGATTTCTTCTAGGCGCGCAAAAGCCGGGACTTGCACGACCTTGAGGACATTAATAGCCACCTGCTCACCCAGAATCACCCTCGACAAAGAAGGGTGGCCTCGATTTTGCTACGCACTGGCCTTCATGGGTCAGGTCCACTACCTGGCCTTGAGTGTACTTGGTTCTTCTTAGATACTTGTTTTGCGTCCATCTTAGTGTCGCACATGCTCTTTGCCCTCATGCCATGGAAACGAAGGCTAGGCAAAGGCTTGCCGCCTCCTTGCGGGCTAGTTTGGGAAGCCATATGCCTTTTCGTCAGAGCCAGTCCATTGTTCTAGCTATCCATGGATGGCGCTGACCTTTTACCTAGCTTGTGGGACTCTAGGCTGGGTGGGCTAAAGCAGCCCTCAGTGCCAAGGATTCCAGGCCTATGAGGTTCCCCTGAGAGCTTTAGCGACCTAGGGGACACATGAGATCGGCAGGCAGAAGACATCACGCAGGATGGCTGTAGCCGGTCACTCACTGAGGGACTGAGGTTGGGCCACCGCCCCTAGCTAAAAACTAAGCACAAAAACAGGGCGACTGGAAATTTCAGTCACCTGTAACTCGATTAACTGCGTAAGTAACGTTCCAGAATTGTTGGGTCCGTTCTTCTTGTGGGTTGACGAAGAGTTGCTCTGGTGCGCCTTGTTCGCGATGACCCCTTGGTCCATAGAAGACCACGCGGTCAGACACCTCACGGAAAGCGAACTCCATTTCGTGGAGGTAACAATAATCATGAGTCAAACCAGTGTGCGCCGATTCCTTCAGCAACCTTCAAGACTTCGCCGACCATCTCAGGGTCAAGTGCGGAGTTGGTTCATCGAAGAGGATGACATCTGGCTGCATAGTCAAGGCCCGGGCAATGGCTACCCGCTGCTTCTGACCCCCAGATAATTGGCTAGGACGGGCTGGACATGATCTCCCATACCTACTTGTTCCAGGAACTTAGTAGCTAAGGCTTCGGTCTCAGCCTTGTCCTTACCTAGGACCTTGATAGGGCCGACGGTACAGTTAGCCAAGACATCCATGTTGTTGAAAAGGTTGAAGGATTGGAAGACCATACCGATATGGGTCCGGTACTTATTGACGTCATACTTCACGTCTGGAGTATTCTCCGGTAGATGATTTCCCACCGCTTGGTTCCTCTAAGAGGTTAATACAACGCAAGAGGTGATTTCCCTGAACCTGAAGAGAGCCGATAATGCGTCACGACTTCCCTGCTTCAACGGAAAAATCAATGTCCATGAGATCCGTACTGGTCCTGAAAGGGTTTGCTTAAGTGTTGAATTTCTACAATCGCCATGATTAGGCCTCCTCTTTGAGCACTGCCACTTGTTGTTGGTTACCGGCAGCCAGTTGATCACTTGGGCGCCCGTCAATGCGTTTTTCAATCGCGCGCAAGAGTGAAGTAATAGTAAAGGTTAAGATAGAAGTAGATAACGGCCGTTACGAAGAAGGTCTGAAGTAACGGAAGTTGTGCCAGCAATAGATGCTTGTTGTGAAAGTACAGATTCGCTGACTGAGATCACGTTGAGGACAGATGTATCGCTGACGTTGTGATAAATTCATTGACCAGATGGTAGAATGGTCCGGAGACTTGTGGCATAACCACTTCTTTCATGGTTTGCCAGGTGGTCATCCCAATAGCACGAGTCCGCTTTCAAGTGGCCCTTGTCGATGGCATAAATCCACCCCGAACAACTTCGGCAATGAGGCCCCGGTGTTTAATGGAGCTAACCAGGAAGGCCGCCGACATAGGGGGTTAATTTCCAGCCCCAGAGTGGGTCAGTCCCGTAGTAGAAGATCATGGCTTGAACGATCATCGGTGTCCCACGGAAGATGGCAATATAGGCATTGAGCAGTAGGTTAGCGACTTTCAAGACGCCATTATGGATTTGGCTCTTAGACTTCGGAATAGTCCGGATAATCCATCGACAAACCAATCAGGAGACCGATTAAAGGTACCAGTTAGGATACCCGAGGTCTGCCAGTCCAGCCAAAGTATTGACGCCAGTTCTGAGTGGCGATCTCCAAGTACAGCAGAGTTATAATCTTCTGTCAGCCGCACTCAGTGCTGGTTTCTTCTTGCCCGTCAGCCGCTGGCTGGTTCTTAATGGCCTGATCCATGAAGTCCTTGCGTTGCTGATCTGTAATTTCCGCAATGGCCTCATTAATTTGGCTCATAAGTGGGCTTCCCTTCTTGACCCCGATAGAGACCTTGCGATCTTCTGGCGCCACTTGGAAGCTTGGATTAAGTTCTACGTGAGGTAGAATAGGGTTGGCAGCTGCGCAGAGACAGCTTCTGGATATTCTGAGATCTGAGCATCTAGCTTGCATTTCGCTTCAGGCCACCCAGCAAGACAGGGGAAAGATCCTGTGCCTGCTCAACCTGAGCGTCCTTGAGTTGTTTCAACTAGTCATAGTGCAAGGTCCTTGTTGACCTGACACTTAGCACCCTGCAAAGTCCTCTAGCGTCTTTGCTTGAGGCGTCGAGGTGATCCCTTGCGGACCACCATGACGAGACGTGAGTCATAGTAAGACTCGAGAAGTCAATCTCCTGAGCACGTTCCGCGGTTGGCGACATGCCGGCAATAATCAAATCTATCTTGTCCGATTGGACAGACTGTGTAAAAGCCATCCCACTCCGTCTTGACACTTGGACTTCATGGCCTAATTTTTCCCCAATCTTACGCGCGATTTTGCATCGTAACCATTGGCGAATTCATGGAGTCCTTAATAGGTATGGCACCACGTTAGCGTTGGTGGACTGTGTCCAGTTATAGAGCGGATGATCCCGCTTCCATCGATCAATAGGGTTGAGTGTCTTGCTTCTTGCGCACACGCGCTACCATCAAGAATGCAACGAAGCTGGTGCCAATTTTAACAGTCGTTTTCTCACTCCTATTAATAGGATTATAATAATAAGTATACACCTTCAAGACCATAGTGCAAGATATTTTGAGATGAGCGTACTTTATGGTTTACATTTTCACGATGTCCTAACTATCCTCTCTCAGCTAAACACTCCAGCTTCTATTACTACTACACTTCAAGGAAAAGCAATCGCATTTTTAAAGGAGGGTTTCAGAGTGAAAGTCCTACTCTCACAGTCAATATCTCGACAAGATGCTTAAATCTGGCCTTGTAAATCAATTAAACATCAAATGAAGGCCTTGGAACATGCCGGGATTGACTACACTACTGATCCAGGACTCGCTTCGATTTAGTACATATCAATACCTACTTTCCAATCCATGCTCTTCCTCGCAAATCATCGCAAGCAAGGCATTGTTCGGTCGTCTACCATGCCCATTTCGACATGGAAGACTTCCGTAATTCCTTCAGCTTCTCTAATCAGCTAGCGCCTATCTTCAAGCGTTGGCTCGACGACTTGCATATCAGCAGCGATGCTCCTCATGTACACCTACGCCCTACTCTAGCGTCTACTCGATTTTGCTCTACAATATGGGACGAAAATCTTCGTCCTATCTAACGGTATTGAACTGAAAAGTTTGCCCTCAGCCTCGGGCGAGGGCTCTTCCAGGCTCTGCCACGGATTGACCGAGCAAGACTTCGTCTGCATTGGGATTGGCCTCTACCTAGAGCGCAAGGGACATTCTAGATTTTGTGGAGTTGGCTAAAGCGCCTGCCCCATATCCGCTTCATTTGGTTTTGGCTATACGGATTTGAACCTAGTGCCGTCCGCTATTCAGACTGCCATCTCCAATCCACCAGCCAACTTGACCTTTGCCGTTATGTCGATAATCGCAGATTATTCAGGCCGTGCAGGGTAGCGACCTCACTACCTCTTCCCACCTTGGAAGAAACTGAGGGCATTCCGGCCGTCGAGGCCTGTGCCGCCCATGCCAAATTCATCGTTCGGGACATTCCGGTCTTCCAGATGACTGGTTGACCGACCAAGTCACGTCTACAAGGCTAGAGATGTCGATGACTCGAGCGTCTGATTCGGGCTAGCCAAGCCCAAAGCGCTACCTGAGCCCGGCCAGGCAGCCTATCCCGTGGCGGTTCAGCGTGACTATACAGTCATCGGCCAGTGACAGGCCCGCCTCTACAGCCATGCGCCATTCGGGCATAGATCAGAGCGACAAAGGATTATAGAAAATAAGTAAAGGGTGGAGTTTCCACCTTTTTCTATCTCCTAAACCGTGTGAGACCAACCCCACCGAGCCAAAAGACGGGGACGGGCTCCACGTCTCTGGACACAGATAAAAGGTAGAAATTCTTTCCCACCCTTTTCTATATTAGCCCTCCGTCTGGCAGGTGGTCCTGAAATGTATCAATTGATGCTTGTCCCGCCTTCTAGGCCTGAGAAATATTGCTAGGATTGAGGCGATCCATGGCTGTTCGACGTCGAGCCGCATCACAGAGCGACCACGGCCTCCCTTCTTCCTCATTGTCCGAGACCCAGCCACCAGGGCGAATTCCTGGCCTCAAGAGCGCTAATCGATCGCCATCGGCACGCTGTGGGACTTGATACATGGCAGCAAAGGGCGCCGGAATCATAAAAGGCGATCAACCTGCACCAGTCATCTTGGGCTTGCTCCTTGTGGGCTTTTGCTTTTCCTTTGCTTGAGCTTTTTGGACTGCGGTCTTGCTCCTTTACTTAGCGACGATATTGCAGAAGGCCGCGCTTGGGTCGGCCACTAGGGCTCAAGATATCAATCACTGCTGCGATTCATTATGCCAATCTGATAACGGCAGATAGCCAATAAATCTGGATCGGCAGTACCCATATGGCTGGGCTATCAGTCGACCACTTCCATCACTGGTCATGGTCATTGAGGCTATCCCCGAGCCATGGTCTGACTGGCATCCAGTCTGCAGATAGATCCTGCAGGTAGCGAATAGCCTCGCACTTGCCTAGGGGACTGAAGACATCAATCAGCGACCACCACTGGTCACCGCATGCCCTCTGGAAAACGCTCATTGAGAATGCGCGTCATGACCTTATTGTCAGCTACACTCCGCTTACTCATGACTGATAGTTGAAGAATAGCTTCTTCTGGATTGAGGTCACAGAGTGCAAATGGTCAATATGCGGATGGTGAGAGGACAAATGATCCAGGCATCAAATCTTGAGTCACAGCATAAGGGCCACGGTCGGTCGCGACCAGACAGAAGAAATCAGAGAACTCATTGAGAAAGTCAATACAGCTGGTCATTGTCGTAGTCAAGGCACTATAATGGAGCCTTGCTCTTCTACCATAATGGCATTGCCGTTAGTGAGGCAAAGAGAACATTCACAGCGCAGTTGCTTTGGTCAAAGTAGCCACGCAACTTAGGATAGCTATTGCCTGAGAGCAGCCTGACACACGGTTCCGGCTGCATGGGCGCATGAACCGCCCGCTCGAAGCGATCAAATCAAAGGGACTTGTCCCCTCTTAAGAGAGTGTCGTCCATATCAATAGCGATTAATTTCAGTGATTCTTGTCTCCTTCACACTTTTGATTAAGGTAGGCGATTGCCTGCACTCTTATGGATCAGTACCATTCTTGGCGAGCTCATTTGCACACGTTCAGCCTGAGCCCAGCGCTTCAATCCGTTTTGGGCTCATGGTCCCCACAGTCGGTTGGAAGCCTGCCGGATAGCGCAAAGAGCCAGGCACGTGACCATGGCTCGAAGGCCACCACCATGTTGTAGCGCCTGACTTGAGTCTCAGTCAAAAGGCTGATAGTCAGGATGGGTCATGAAGACTCCTTGATGCAAGTCTACCTGGAAGGCGACCATGGTTGGATGGTCATGCCCTTGAGGCGACAATAATCCAGAATGCCCCATCACAGTTGTACGCTGCTGCTCGCATGCTGGCATTTTAGGGCTAGCAGTCAATCATGAAGTGTGGGCGGGCTCAACTGCAATTGATTAATAATGAGGCTGGCTCAGACTACTGGCACAAGTAGCTCATGTTGATAAGAGTTCCTGATTGCTGACGCCGAAATAACGTACCTTGCCGGCTGCATGCAAACGGTCCGGGATGCGGCTGCCACCTGGTCCCGGCTCCCATGCAGGGCATCGGGCCGATGTAGGAGCAAGACATCCAGATAGTCGGTCTTGAGGCGTTTGAGTACCGTCTACCGAATCAAAATATGCTGGCTGGAAAAAGTCAAACATCCTTCTGGCAGGCAGTCCACATTTGGACTGGATTAGCAGTTGATCACGCGAGACCCTAGTTCCTTCCCGAAACAGCCAGGCAAAAGCGGACTTCCGACTCGCCCGGCCACTTAGATATCGGCATGATCAGAAGAAATTAATGCCGACCTGGCGAGCGGTCTCCGAAAGACCTGGCTAGCTTTGGCAATGGGCCGTCGCATGCAGCCTAGGGCGATGCGACTGGCTCCCGGCTAGTGACGACCAAGACATAAGGTTTCCATGATAGCAACTCCTTTGACCACTAGGGTAGGAATAGGATGAGGGTGCTCGCTTCTTGACATACCAGCGTAATCCCGCGGGATACCACGGCCGACTTCACGACCCACTTGGCCGACTACGTTCTTCATGAAACGATCCAAGAGGTTGTCTGTCTTCTGACCACCAGTGCTAGTTGATGCTAGTTTTTGCCACGTCTTCATCCTCTTCTTCTCTTCCTGCGAGCAGGCGGCCAGCGGAGGCCGCTTCCTGTTCTTGGGTTTGTTTGAGAATGACTTCATGGGCACTCTACGATCAATGGCTTCACCATACTTGTGTCCAATGGTGAGCTATTCATTAGGCTGGCCTTAACAGTTGGATCGATGGTCCTAGAGACTTTGCGGTGGGTAAATCAGAGTACCAGTCAGCCAGGCTAGGGCTCCCATCTTCCGTCAGAGTGAACCACGCTTCACTACCTTGAGTTCTTGAATGACCTTGTGCTGTAGTCTTGGTTGGCTTCTTGACGGAAGGTGTCCGCTACTATGTTTAACGGTTTGAGTTCCTTAGGCGTAAAGGCCCGCAAACCATGCTGGATGCGGTTAGCCAATTTGCATTTGCTACCTTGTCTGGAATATCGAGTTTAGGTTTTGGGTAATGAAATACCCCGACACTTTGGACCAGAACTAAAGCGGACAAGTGAGCTCAATCTTCTCTAATAAGACAGCTGCGCATCCTTGAAAAAGAGCGTGGACTTCATCGAAGAAGAAGACCAACTGAGGGTTTCATCCAAGTCCCCGACTTCCGGAAGGTTCTCATAGAGCTCAACCAGGAGGGCCAAGAGCACAGTCGCATACGAGGTTGGCTGGTTGAAGAGCTGTTCCGCATTGAGGATGTTGACAATCCCGGCCATCGCTGTCTTGGCGCATGAGGTCGGCAATCTCTAGCTTGGCTCACCAAAGCTGCACCCTTTCGTTGCTCTAAAATAACTGAGAGCGTAAATCGCCCCAACTGAACGCTGGCAATGTTACCGTAGTGTTGGCTTTAATTCGCTAGCATGAGTGGCCACATAGTTAAGCATAGCCCGCATAGTCCATGAGGGTCAATCAGCAAGAGACCTTGCTTATCAGCCACATCGAAGATCCCACGTTGAGAATGGATTCTTGCGTTTCAGTTGAGGCCCAGAGACGGTGTTAACATGACAGGCTCTCGAGAGACAGTCAAACGCAAAGGCGTCCCGTTCTCCTATGACATCCCAAAGTTGTACAGGATAGAGAACTTGGTTCATAGTTCTCACGACCTGTCTGAGCTAGGCGCTCGCTGACATCGGTAGTTGGCTTGAGCCAAGGACATCAGTCCCTTGCCGTATCAGAGGACGACTGGAATGCTGAGCCCGGCTTAGCAATTCAGCCAAGACCTTAAGGGTCACGGTCTTACCGGTCCCTGTCGCACCGGCGATAATGCCGTGACGGTTTAATTTATCAAGGCGAAGTTGCGCTGGATGCGCCCCTGCCCGAAGGTGATGACTGAAGTCATGCTCTTTCCCCCTTTTTACTTGATGACACTGGACAGTCTTCGCCCAGTTGCCCATTCTACTCTTATTTTAACATATCCATGGCCCGTGAGCGACCACAAAAAAGCCGTCCACAGGTGAATCCTGTCGACGGTAGTCAATCTTAAAATTGTGCAAAGAATTCCAAGGCATCTCCGCTTGCAGAGTTCCCGTGTTCCCTTTCAGATGGCTTCGACGGTGAAGCTTCTTCCCCAAATTCCAGCATGAAGAGAATTGTTGGTAGAGGCCGTCTGGTTCATAATCACCAATCACATCGCTCAAGACCAGATAGTAGGCGTCATTGTAGCGATAGAGGCTATTTTCAACCGAGAAGTCCTGTAGTTGACGTGCCAACTTGAGGAAATCATCCAGCTATCAGAAGCAGACAATCTCGGGTCCTACAGGTTCTTCTTGGTCCTGGGCCTGTTTCAATCTCGGCTTCAATCTCCTTGGTCAAGCCTTCTGGGACTTCTAGCTTCTCATGACACTTTAGAGATCTTCTTGATCTCTGGAAGCATGTGCTTATCTTTGAGGCGGATTTACGACGGTCCAAGAGAGCGTTTGAGGACTTCGTTCTCCAGCAAATCTTCTAGAGCCATTACCACTGCTACGGCTAATGTAGAGTTCGAGGCCTCGATCGGATGGGATACTGGAAGTGACGGAATCAGATTCCAGAATTGGTTCCTCTGCATCACACCTCTTCCAGGATGGAGTGAGAAATTGCTCAATGCAGGGCATGGTTGCTGATTAGTTCTAGTTAATCCCTCGTTTCTTCCAGATCTTCCGCATAATCAAGACTTTGATTGTATCCTCATTGATACGTTCCATTTCCATGGTAACACCTCCTCTACTTTCTTCATTATACTGAAAACTTTAGGCCCAAGACCTATCCTAATGTATTGTCCTAAGGAAAGAAAGGCAGAGGCAGAAACAAGGTTCCCGGCCTCACCTAGACTCTATTCATTACTCATTGACTGAGGCTTGCACTACGCAATTCCAAGGTACGCACTTCGCGTAGCAAGAAACGACAATTTCATCTTCATTGAGGAGCCGATTTTGCAGGCGTTTCTCGTCAATCATGATTGGACGACGTAAGAGACCTGGTTGCTCTTGCTACAATGCGATAAAAGTCATTCAAGGATAATTCGCTAATTTCAATATTTAAAGTCTGAATATGCTTTGGAACGGGTTGAGACGATATCTTCTGTCCCTTCTTCTGTCATACGTAAAAATATCTCTTTAATTTCTTGTAGAGACAGTGGTTCCGAAAAGATATTACGTTCTGTGTAGGGAATTTGATGTTCTTCCAACCAGGCGCGGGGCCCTTTACGGCATGAAGTACAACTTGGGGTCGTATATAACGTTTACCAAACTAATCACTCCTTTTTCAATAACCACTACGATTACTACTCTGTTATTATACTACCTAGCCCCTGATTACTATACTTTTTGAAATTTAACTAATAAATCATACTTAAGACCGAGATTGAGTTCACAGCTGTAAACAAAACTTCTAATTACTATACTCTTAGGGAATTCTTTAAAGTCCTTGTTCAATCTCTCTTCTGCCTTCTTTTACCAGGCGGGCGCCACGATTGCTGTCAATTAAGTAGAAACTGCGTTATAATAATAGTGTGAAACTAAGAGAGAATGAGGCTCGATTTGATGAAAGCAAAAATTTTTCTGGCGTTCAACCCACCTCGGTTCCAACTATCAGGGAACTATGTCAAGGGCCATGCGCAATTTGTTGAGTGCAAGACGACTATGACGCTACCTACGTATCGTCAACCAGCACGCATTATTCACAGTGCCCAAGACCCAGCCAAGCTCCACCAAAACAACCCGTGGGTTGGCTGCCCTCTCTCTAGCCTAGGCATTGACCTAAGAGGCAAACATTTTCGTTCAGTCTGATATCCCAGCCCACACGCAAGCGGCTTGGATGATTCTCTGTACGACCGGCTTGGGCGAGATTGGAGCGCATGACCCTAATATGAAAGATAAATCCCTCAAGCAAATGAAAGTGTCAATGCTGGCTTGCTCTGCTACCCTACTAATGGTGGCAGACATTATTCTCTATGATGCAGCCTTTGTACCAGTGGGCGAAGACCAGAAGCAGCATTTGGAGTTGACCCGTAACTATGTGGACCGCTTCAACCAACGCTATGGCAAGGGCAAGGGCTCCTAGTCAAACCTGAAATCATCACCCTAAATCCGGTGGCTGGGTCATGGGTCTGCAGGATCCATTCAGCAAGATGAGCAAGTCCGATACTAATGCCAAGAGCGACCATCTCCCTCCTAGATGATCCTAAGACCATCCTGAAGAAGATGAAGGTGCCGTCACCGACTCAGTTGGCCAAGTCAATTACAGACCGTGAAAATCAACCGGCTGTCAGCAACTTGCTAGATATTTTCTCTGCTTTTTCTGGCCGTTCGATCGACTCTCTGGTGGCTGAATATCATGAGGCTGGCTATGGGACCTTTAAGCAGGCTATTGCCGACAGTATTATCGCGACCCTAGAGCCAATCCAAGCGGAATATCATCGTCTCTTGACTTCTAGCACCCTAGACGATATCTTGGCCGACGGAGCTAAGAAGGCCAACCAACAGGCTAACAAGGTCCTAGCGCGGATGGAGAGGGGCAATTGGCTTGACTTATCGCTACAAAATTTGTGCTATAATGTTATATGTAGTAGATTGTTTTAATTATCAATAAATAAAAAGGAGGTGACCCAAAATGGAATATGTAACTGATGTCGCTAAAGAACTCCAGAACAGTTGTTGCCCAACCAGAACAAGACACATTCGGATGACGCCGCAACGTCGCGCCATTCTATCCATATGATTCAAACGCACAATCACCCTACCGTGGAAGAAATCTACCATGATCTCTTACTCCGACTGGCCAAGCCTTAGTCTTGCGACCATCTATAATAACCTGTCTTTCCTAGTCAAAGAAGGTTATGTCAATGAGATGAAATTCTCTGATGTCATCAGTCGTTATGACTACATGGGCCTAAATGGCTACAACCATCAGCACATTATCTGTGAACGCTGTGGGAAAATTGCGGACTTCGCTATGACTAAGTTCCCAGATCCAACCGAAGACGTCCATAAACAAACCGGCTATACAACCAACCGGACTAAAGTCGAAGTTTACGGTGTCTGCCCAGACTGCTGAGGTCGCATCCGCGCCTGGTAATCACGAGACGAAATCAAATGACGAGACTAGTCCTCGTCATTTTTATTCATAAGCCAAAGCGCAAAGGTTATACCCTTTTTCTCTGATGCTACCAGGTCATACGGGACCGCGACATGGTCCGTAGGGCGCGGTTGTAGTTGACCGCTGGTTTGAAACCACTTTGGTCGTTTGGCAGCGGATTGAGTCGTGCTTCCTCCAACTCTGGCAGACTGTCAACACGGCCTGACAGATAGTCCTTCAAGCGCGAAATGACCGCTTGCGTCCGGGTCATCAGCCCACCAATCCGGTATTCTAAGATTTCCAAAGCCAAATGGGTTTGGCTTCGTAACCAGACTTGACGACGACTTTGCAGGACGCGGTCATGGTCCGCAATCAGTTGTGGCGAAAGCGACCGTGAACGAGATCAGCTAGCGTCTGACGGTCGGTGGGGCGATAGGCCCTGCCAGATTAAGTAAAGGCAGGTTCCATTTTGTTAGCTAAAGCAGAGGGCATAGTCGCTATAGAACTGGTTGACAGCTGGGTTGCCACCCTCCCATAGCGTCGAAGTCAACGGCTAGTTTGGCCATACGAGGCATAGTCACATCCATGGACTCAATTTGTGGCGATAAACATTGGTAGTAGCAAATCTTGATAGAAGAAGTATTTAGAGGCGTCACATCAATACCTGCTAATTGATCCCATTCTGGCAACAAGTCTAAGTTCCCCTGACTTGAGCCAGTCGGATGAGGGATAAGCCGGTGAAGAAGCTTAGCCATTGGCTAAACTCCTCTTCTACATAGTCAGCATGGCTGTCTAGGTAAGAATAGAGGACCAGGCCGAAGACGGCCACTTCAAATGGTGACTCAGAGCTGTCATCGCCCCAGGCGGTCGCCATGACTTCCTGGATGCCGGTTTTGGCGGGCCGCTGCTAGAGCCGGCTAAGCTAGCCACCAAGGTCTTACGATGGTGCGGTGTGTAACCGTCAACGCCAGGCCCCGCCAGCAAAGCTGACAGAGCCCCTAAACTACGACGTTGGGCGATTTTTATCCAAGTAGCTTGGGTGCTATGTTGGTAGTAATCCCAGTACATGAGGCTGATACCCTCAGGAATGTCGATTTTCTCGTCTTCTCCCACTTGGTTATACCAAGAGAAGAACATGTCATCCCAAATAATCGGTTCTAGGTCATAGCGGTCACAGAGGGTCTTCATACGAGCTAGGTGGTCCAACATAGTGTCAGTCTTAGCTCACAAGCCCACTTGATCAGATATGGCCCTCAGCTCCTAGAGTCATAAAGCTTCATCCATGCCTAAGTGGATGCTTGGTTGTAAAACAAGAAGAGAGAGGCCAACATTTGGTCGATTAAGGTATAGGTCTCTTCCCGCCCTACGTGGAGGACGTCATGAAGTCTGCATATTGACTGTTAGTATGCTCCCATTGGAAGAGCTGGTTGAGGTGGGCACAGGTCTGCACACGAGGCACCAATTCAATACGCAAGTCCTGGGCGTAAGCATCAATTCGCGCAAATCGGCCTGGCTATAACGGCCTCGGAAGGCCCCAAAATAAGGTTGCTCCGGATTTTCATAGACATCTTCCATATAGAGCATATACCAGCTGTGCTCAGAGACTGCTAGCACGTCTTAAGAGACTTGACATACATCCACCTTGGCAACGCATTGCGTGAGTTATCCAGCATGAGGCCATTACGGCTGAAGCTAATAGGCTGACTAAAATGCTGCTGGTCTGGCCGGCTTTGCTGGCGCATATTCCAGAGGCCAAGCCACGAAAGAAATGTGGCAGGTCAGGTGCCACAATGGGAGACCCCTCTCCTTGGTCAGCTACTTCTAACACCCTCTGAGGCCCTTGATAGTCAACCAGGCGGCCATCAGGCGCTCAGGGATAGGTCTAATTCTGCTGCTAGACGCAGAACCTTGTCGCACAGGCTGCATCTTCAATCCAAATCTTAGTCATAATGCTTACCCTTTCTTAAGGCGATAGGTCTTGATTTCATAAGGCGCAATCAGGCTAGAGGTCTCCTCTAGGTCCTCTTCTAAGAGGTTGACCGATTGCAAGTGGCTAGGCAAATAAGGTGCCAAGTCGAGCGTCTCGAAGCATGGCTGACTGGGCGGAGAATCCAGTCTTGGCTATCGTGGGGCCTGCTTGAGGCCGTCACTTCGATGCCTCTTGGCAGGGTCGTGACCTTGACTGGACTGTCTTGCCAGTCAGCTAAATCCTGACCTAGGCTGGCTTGCTTGACCAAGTGGAATGAAGATGGAAGCCCCAGTCGCAAAGCTTTGGCTTAACTGATCTTGGCCTTGCCAGGAGTGGAGGTAGGCACTGGCTTCGTAATCCCCCAGACATTGGGCTTCTGGTGTTGGAAAGTAACCCCAGTCCCCTAATTCGCCGGTGCAACGCAAGAGTCAGATAGAGATAAGTCGCTTGGTCGTCGACGGTCACTTCATATTCGGGTAGCCCCTGTACGCTCACGGTCAAACCTTGACTCTCCCCAATGGCCACATTGCGGTGCAAGGCTTGCGGGTTGCTTGGGTTACGCCATTCAGGTGCCACATGGTTAGAGCGCCAGAGCCATTCATAAGCCGAGTCAACAAAGTGGCGGTCTGTGCGCTCAGGCAACTGAAGCTCCAGTCGTACCCGGTGATCCAAGACCTCATTGTGCCCTTCTAGGCGGATGGCCAGGCCCCGTGATTGAGGAGTCAGGCTATAGGTCACGAAGATTTCAACCGGTACTGTCTCGTCGGCCCGACCAATTTGGCGTTCGACCACATCAATGACTTGTTTTTGTGCCTCTAGTAAAGCGCAGTCAGCCGAAATTGGCACTTGAAGTTGATAGCCTAGGACCAGATGATCCGCCAAACCATCATGGATGACCCGGGTGCTAATGAGAGCGTCGGCTTGGGTCAGGCGTTGACCTAAGGATTCGCGGAAAATGTACTCATTGCCCACATCCCCCGTTTCTTCTAAGAGACCTTGGTTTTCATAGACCTGGCCGGTCACCTTATCGGTGATGGTAACAGAACCGTTGGTTGCTAGGGTCACCTTGAGGTAGTCATTCTCGATGACCTCCCTGTCTTGGGCCCCACCTTCTAATTCCAATTCTTCTGTCTTAGGTACCAAATAGTACTCAGTCAAGGACATAGCCGGCACGGTGGCTAGCCATTCCACTTCTAATTCGCGTGCGAAGTAGGCCCGGCGGAAGCGGTCATCTGGTAGGTCATAGTCGAAGTTAGCTCCTAGGGTCCACAATGGTGGCAGGCACGACTAGCCTAGCCATCCACTAATTGGTGAGTCTTCAGTGGCTAATTCTGCCATACGTTTGTAGACTACTAGCCGGATATTGACTGAAGAGGCCCGATCTAAGACGACTTTGCTGACTGAGGCGACCTTCCTTGAGGCAATTGCTTGGGTTTCCAGACCTGCAAGACATAAGGCTGGTCTGCCAGGCGATTTGGCGCCTTGACCTGCTGAGCCAAGAAGTCTGGGATGCCCCGCACCCAGTCGTCTGGCTAGCCCTTCTGCAGCTTCAAAACGTGACACCATGCCCGGTGAACTTCGTCGATGCTGCAGCCACAAATGCTGTCATGAGGATAGTTCCTGCAAGAGGTCTTCCAGATAAAGTCAATTTTATCGCTGGATAGGCGTAACCATAGCGGGTAGCTAAGGTAGCTAAAGGCTCTAGCACTTGCTCCAAGTGGTCGAGACCAGACAGGCTGAGTACTGCTTGAGATAGAGACGAGAAAAAGCGGTATTGGCCAAAAGTAGTATCACATCCATCCGTTGCTTGCAGACGTGATTCCCCTTCCACCACACTTTAATTGTGGTTGATTGCTTGCTAGGCTCGCTGGAGGCTTCTTGAGTAGAGGTAAAGTTGGGTGGATGAATTCATGAGTCTGGGTAGAGCTGGTTGGCCAGGCAATGGCCGGATAAATCAGCAGGCAGGTTGATGGTCGCAGCCGTTGAGCATGAGCAACTGGTCAGACCGCATAGCGCTCTGCATCAGCTAATTTCTTGTCCCAGAGGGACTTTGGCTTGCTCAGGATCAGCCGAGGATTTCATTGCCCGTTACTATACCAGTTAGCGAAGAGAATCGGGACATCCAGAGCCATCTGGACTCTTTCCAGGTCAGCTCTGAGAAAGGCCGACTTGAAGCTACCTTCTTCAAAGGTCTGGTTGTCAAAGCCCGTTAGTTTGACCTCGCGACCAAAACCGCCTACAGACATGCCCATGCCATGAGTGATTTGTGGGGTTTTGGCCGGTTAGGCCGAAGGTATCGGATAGTAACCTAATTGTTCGCCCTAACCCTCCTAGCGTTTGAGATCTTGATAACCAATCAGACCGTTACGTACCGTTGCCTCGCCGCTAATCAGGAAGGCATCCTGCAGAGATATGAAGGGCCCAATCCGTAATTTACCGGACTGGACGGCCGCCTTAAGGCGCGCTTCTTGGTGGGGACGAATCTGCAGATAGTCGTCTAAGGTGATGGTCTGGCCATCCAGGGTGGAAGTAACGATAGTCTGGATCTGTGTCGAATAGGTCTAGGGCAGTCAATCAAGTCGACCAAACGTGAGTGTGGTGTTCTTCAAAGGGTAGGTACCATTCCCGATCCCAGTGGAGTGGGAAATAGATATGAACAGTTTTCTTGCTCATTTTATTGCCTCATGTCTTTCTAGCGTTTAACGCGAATATCGAAGTAGTCTAAGAGGAGTTCACAGAACATCATATTAGACCAGGAGAACCACTCCCGAGTGTAACGACTGTCATCGTCCACGTGGAAGGATTCGTGCATTTGGTTGGTGCCGGCATCCGTATTGACCAGCAAGTCTAGAATCCGAGCCTTCTCCGCCTTATGGCTGGTGGTTAAGCCTTCCATAGGAAATCGGCCAGATATATTGATCCCAGGTATGAAGAGCCCAGGCCACTGGCTAGATTGCCACTGTAGTAGTAAGGGTTCTCTGGCGACAGAACCGTCTGGCGTGTAGCCACATAGATCGGATCGTCTTCTGAACAGAAGCCTAGGTAAGGCAGGGAAAGTAAGTTTGGCACATTGCCATCATCCATGATGCTAGCATTGCCTAAACCATCCACTTCATAAGCATAGACTGCCTGACCTTGGGCGTTTTGAATGATCGCATAGCGCTCAATGCCGGCCTGGATTTGATCCTTAAGGGTGGCGGCTAGCTCGATCTCTTCTTGACTCAAGCCCAAGTATGGCGCCAATTCTGCCACGTAGCCCAAGACCACGCTGGCAAATTGGTTGGAAGGCACTAGGTAGTGGTAGGTGCAACGGTCATCACTTGGCCGGAAGCCAGACCAGGTCATGCCGGTGTAGCCAACGGGTGAGCCCTTGCCATCAAATGGCAGGGTGTCTTCTTGGCGGTCGGTGTCACGCACAAAACGATAAGGACTAGCCCCTGCATGGTCTTGCTCCGTACGCCAGAGGTCTAAAATGGTCACTAGGCCCTTGCGCACGGTCTCTGTTAGGTGGTCGGTCCGGCCACTATTGACATAGAGTAGGTAAGCTAATTGAATGGCATAGGCCAGGCTATCGATTTCGTATTGCGCTCCCAAATCCAGTCATTCATTTGCGTGTGGTCGGTCGCCCCCGTGTGGCCTTGGCCATTTGGTCTCTGTTGAGAGGCATTGGTGTGAGGGTCAATCAAGATATAGCCAAATTGGCGCTCGACCAAGCCGGCAATCATGTCGTAGATATCCTCATGCTCCTTAGCTAAGACCAGGTAAGGCCGTACTTGTGCGGTCGAGTCACGCAGCCACATAGCCGGGATATCCCCGGTCACCACGAAGGTAGTGCCATCTTCTAGGCGTTCAATAGTCGTCTCTAGGGTATTTAGGAAACACTCATGAAAGACCTCAGCCCAACGAGGGATTGACCGCCGGAGGCTTGATCACAAATCTTTTCCATATATTTTTTTAATTCAGTTGATACTGGCATTGCCATTTTTCTTCCTCCTCATCACGAATCGAGTCTCCTCTATCCTCTATTATTGCTAAGCGCTTACCCTAAATCAAGTCTTGTCATAGACTTCTCTATTTTTTGCTAAAACTACTATAATTTGTTAATATATGCCCCGTCAGAAAAACAGTAAAAAACCCCGCGAAAGCCTTTCCTTTGTGCTATACTAACATTAGCACTTGATAAGGAGGTTCCCATGGCTGATTCCATTCTTCCATCTTTCTACGGCCCAACAAAGTCTAGTCTCTTGGTGCTGGCCCTCTATACCTTTATATTTAGCTTCTTGATGCCAGACGCCGGAAGCCTCTGGTCTGATTACGGCCAAATTTTAAGTAAACAAACCTACCTAATGACTGATTTTACGGCCATGGGGATGGCAGCTACCTTCTTCAATGTGGCTTGCCATTTCGTTATTGCCTACATCCTGGTCTACACCAACACGCGGTCACGTCTCAACGGTCTGCAAGTGGCAGCCGCCGGTATCTTTGCTGGCCACGCCCTCTTCGGCACCCATATCTTGAATATTCTGCCGATTTTTGATGGGTCTACCTCTGCAGTCCTCTGGACCGGCCAATCCTTCGGCTCGCTTGACCACGGTCAGCCTCTTCGCCACTTCGGCGGCGCCTTTTATCTCCTTCTGGGCCATCGCACCTGGCTTGTCCTGGTGGTCGCTAATTTTGGCAGCCCTGATTGGGACTGGCGTCGGCTTTATCTCGGCGCCTTTGGCTGAGCAATACCTCAAAGTTCCACCAAGGCTTTAACCTCTACTAACTTTGGTTTCGCCATGGGCATTATCGCCATGTTCGGGACCATTAGCTTCCGCTACTTCAAGCTAGAGGCGCCTAGCCTCAGCATCCTCAATCAGAGCATCATGGCCTCTTAGTCCTCTATTTGCTGGGCATCTTGCTAGGGCTCTTTGGCCTTGCGGTCTTCAAGCGGACAGAAGTCAAAGCCAACTACGGCAAGCTCTTGCGCCGGGCCGGGCGGACACCGGATGACTTCCTAGCTCACTTCGGTTTCGGAACGGCCGCCTTCAATATGGCCCTTAACGGTAGCCTCTACTTGCTGCTGGCCCTGGCCTTAGGTGTCCAATTCAATGGGCCTATCCTGGGCGGTATCCCCTGAGGGGTCATGGGTTTCTCACGCCTTCGGTAAGCACCCGCGTAACTGCCTGCCTATCTCAGCCGGCATTCTGCTAGCTGCCTTATTGCTGACCAAAGATCACCCCAATCCTCGGTTTTGGGTGCCTATCTTATTTGGGACCACCTAGCGCCAATTGCTGGACATTATGGCATCATTTATGGTGCAGTCACTGAGCTTTTGCATTATAATGTAGTAGTATGGTCTTTAGCTTACGCAGGCATGAGCCTCTATAACAACGGCTTTGCGGGTGGCTTTGTCGCCGCCTTCCTGGTACCATCTGTGATACCCTGCGCAGCAACCATCACGCCTATGATGATTAGAAGGAGCCCCTATGAATATCGAAAAACACAAAAGCAACGCGTATTATGAAGAGATTGTCTCCTATTTCTTGAACAATGGCCTTAATGATTTTTAACCTGAGACTTTAAGGCTAGCAGCCAAGTGGTTGAAAGTGACCGTCCAAGCGCCCTGCAGAGCCGAACCTGCTAGCTTCCAAGAGCTGCTCAAGGATCTGCAAAGTCCGCAGGAAATCGAAGTAGACGAATAGCTTCAACGCCCTCTTGGGTAGTCACTGCTCCGGCCACTGACTACAGCTTCACTGGGCAAGGCTATTGACGAGCCCAGGTGACTTCAAGACAGCGTCTTGACTCTTACCATCAGACGATACAAAATCAAATAATTTGAGTCACTAGTAGAAAAGTTGTTTCCCCATGGATTTTCTCCGCATGCCAGCTTATCAACTCTTCTTACATCCGATTACGGGTGGTGCCATCTGGGGCTATGTGCTCGCCATGATTTATCTGCGCTATGTCCGTCGCTTCCCACAATACAAACCGCACTTCTATGGTGCCTTGGCTATCTTGATTTATGTGGCCCCTCTCTTCTTAACCCAGCACATCACCTTCACGCATGGTGTGTCCTGCGGATTGGCCTATGTCCTGACCCGTCTCTATGACTATGATCGGTCACAAGTTGCTAGCTAAATAGACACGAGCCCCCTTGAGGGGCTCTTTTATTGTGGCTAGCTCGATAAGATTTGAGGCAAAAATATTTTGGGGTATTTTAACTTTATCTGAATATTTTTTGGGTGACTATTGATGCGACAAGCATATCAGGAAACTCTATAAACTTCTTGGTTTTCAGTTTTTTTATGCGAGTTGTGGTTAACCACAACTCGATGCCAAATATTGATTAGCAAGATTGTTTTGGAGTTAGCGTCTATCGGTTCTGAGTGTCTTTGGACCTAAAGTAGCTATCTAGTTGTACCAGGCCTATGCCTCCATTGGCTATTTTTAACAAAAATTATTCTGGCCATTTTACATTTCTAGCCATATTATTCCGATGAACATTGATAGCACAGCAATAATAGACGCCACCATCACTTTCTTGTTTTTCAGTATCTTTATGCGAGTTCGGGTTAACCCGAACTCGGCGTAAAATGTTGAAAAGCAAGATAATTAAATTCTCGGTGTTTGTGGCGAGAACTCGTAATCGCCTTTCGGCATTAAAACCTAAAGCAGGCATTTGGAGCCGGACCGGCTCCAGCCTGGCTAGGCCAGGCTTCCAACAGATTTCTCGCCGTCCGACCCCTCTTTTGTCCCAAACATGAGCCTTGTCTCCGCTAAAAAATACTTGGGCTAGTTTAAGTTTCTCAATGTTTTCTACACTTCCATATTGAGATACAGGCAGCGGCATACTTTGCCTATGACTTTCTTGGCACAATATTCTCTACCCAGTTCGGGTTAACCCGAACTGGGCCTAAAATAGAAGAACAAGATGACGATAGCCCGCCCTCCGGTCTCCGAGAATGCTTCCCTTCTCTTTCCTTGAAGGTCCTGAATCTTCAAGGTATAATGATAGAGACACTGATAGAAAGGAATCGCCTGCTGAGATTCTACTACAAGCCAATGACCTGGCGCGGCGCTTTGCCGATGACACCCTCTATGAGGGTCTCCTTCAATATCCAAACTCAAGACCGTATTGCCCTGGTGGGCCGTAATGGGAGCCAGCAAGTCCACCCTGATTAAGCAAATCATGGGCGAGGAGCCAATCTCGGATGGTTCCATCACCAAGGCCAAGGGCCTAAAAATCAGCTACCTGGCCCCGCATGTTCCGGACCGAATGGAACGACAGCCTGTCCATCTGGGATACCATGCTAGCGGTCTTCCAAGAGACTTTGGCCCTACGCCAGACGGCTGAAGAAGCCGCCATGCGGCTAGCCGAGTTGTCAGACGACACTCAAGCCCCAGCCTATCAGGCTGCCTTGGAGCGCTACGACCAACTCCAGGAAGCCCTAACCCAACGCAATGCCCTATGCCATTGGTCCGACATCGGACCGTTCTACGGTTTCCGTTTCTACGAAGTCGACTATGCTACGCCGGTCAGCCAATTGTCCGGGGGGCAACGGACCCGCCTGGCCCTGGCCCGCATCCTGCTCATGGACTATGACCTGCTGATTCTAGACGAGCCGACCAACCACTTAGACATGACCACCCTGGCCTGGTTAGAAACTTACCTGACTGGCTACAAGGTGCCCTCCTCCTGGTTTCCCGACCGTTATTTCCTAGATAAGGTGGTCAACCAGGTCCTGGAACTGCGCCATCATCGGCTCCACACCTACAAGGGCAATTACAGCTACTATGTAGGGGAGAAAGCCCTGCGCCTAGCCGCGGAAAAAGGCCTATGCCGCTCAACAAGCTACCATTCAAAAACTAGAAGACTTCGTCCAACGTAACCTGGTGCGGGCTTCGCAACGACCAAACAGGCCCCAAAGTCGCCGCAAGCAGTTGGAGAAAATGGACCGCCTAGAAAAAGCCTAAACAGGACAAGCAGGCTCACGCATCCAGTTCTAGCAGCCAAGGACTCCGGTGAAGATGTTCTGGCCGTCGACCACTTTGGCGGTGGGCTGTGAAGCCACCGGTCGCTCAGGACCTCAACCTCCAGGTCCGGCGCCAAGGCTATCGCCCTGGTGGGGCCTAACTGGGGTCGGCAAAGACCACCCTGCTCAAGACCCTGATTGGCCAACTGCCTGCCCTGGCAGGGACCTATCGCTTTGGCACGGGCGTTCAAGTCGGCTACTACGACCAGAACCTGGTCTTGCCTGACGAGAATTTGACCGTCTTAGAAACCCTCTGGCAGGCCCGCGGCACTACCGACGAGAAGGTCATTCGGACCATTTTAGGTAGCTTCCTCTTCTCAGGCGATGATGTCCTCAAGAAGGTCTCCATGCTGAGCGGGGAGAAGGCCAGCTCAGTCTAGCCCTGCTAGCCACCGAGCACGACAACACCCTGATTCTAGACGAACCGACCAACCACTTGGATATCGACAGCAAGGAAGTTCTGGAAGATGCCCTGATTGCCTTCGATGGCACCCTGCTCTTCGTCTCCCACGACCGCTATTTCATCAATCGCTTGGCGACGCAAGTAGTCGAAGTCACCCCGCAAGGCGTCAAGACCTACCTAGGCGACTACGATTATTATCAGGAGAAGAAGGCCGAAGAAGCCTTAATTGCCCAGAGCCAAGCTGGCGAGGCAAGCACTGAGCCTAAGGCGACCAATTCCAGCTAATCGGCCCAACAAGACTATCAAGCCATGAAAGAAGCCAAGCGTCAACGCCGCCGCTTGGAAGAAGCCGTGGATCAGGCAGACGCCAGCCACGCCCAATGGGAGGCTCGCATCGCCCAACTCCACACCCAGATGGAGACGGCTGCCTTGGCCAATGACCAGAGCCAGCTAGCCCAGCTCCACCAAGACCTGCAAGAGGCTGAAGCTGCCCAACTTGAGGCCTTAGAAGCCTGGGAAAGCGCCAGCCTGGCCTTGGAAGACTTCCTAGACTAAGTTTAAAATTTCCCATTATATCATATATGATATAATGGGAAGCTAAAAAGGCACTGAGACTTAAATCTCAGTGCCTTTTTCATTGGTTTATCTTAAGCTTAGTGGTGATGACCACATGCGCATTTTTGCTTCATGTCTAGCACCATCCGGCCTTGAATAGTGCCGGCTTCCATCTCGAAGACATCCGCCACATCATCAGTGGGCGTTTCTGAACGATTAGGGACAACAGGCCTTCAGCCCCCGAATTGGAAGGCTTCTTCTAAGTCTTTGCGGGTCCCTACCAAGGAACCGATGACTTCGATCCCATCCAGAACGGCCTTAACGATTGGCAAGTCCATGGTTTCAGATGGGAGACCAACGGCTACCACTTTACCTGCTGCCCGTACCGCATTAACGGCATCATTGAAGGCAGCCTTGGATACGGCTGTTACCACTGCAGAGTGGACCCCACCGAAGTGTTCTTGAATGTATTCCGCCGTATTCACGTCCTTGGCATTGAGGGCTACGTCTGCCCCTACTTCTAGGGCCAAGTCCAACTTGTCTTGGTTGATATCAATGGCTACCACATGGGCATTGAAGACCTTCTTAGCATATTGAATGGCTAAGTTCCTTAAGCCCCCGCATCCATAGATGGCAATCCATTGGCCAGGCTTAGCATCTGCTACCTTGATGGCCTTATAGGTGGTGACCCCAGCACAGGTAATAGAAGAGGCTTGGGCAGGATCCAGGCCTTCTGGCACCTTAACCGCATAGTCCGCTGTTACCAAACATTGCTCGGCCATGCCCCCATCAACGGAGTAACCCGCATTTTTGACGCTACGACAGAGGGTCTCGCGACCTGTTGTACAGTATTCGCAGCGACCACATCCTTGGAAAAACCAAGCAATACTTACTCGGTCGCCAACCTTCAAGCTGGTCACATCGGGTGCCACTTCCGTGACAATCCCAATCCCTTCGTGCCCTAGGATCCGACCTGGCACCTTACCAAAATCCCCATGGGCCACGTGCAAATCGGTGTGGCAAACCCCACAATATTCCACATCGACCAAGGCTTCCCCTGGGCCTACCTTAGGCGTTTCGCGTTCGACAATTTCTACTGTTCCATCACAGGCTTGACTTACTACTGCTGCTCTCATTGTTTGACTTCCTTTCTGTATTAACTTACTGATTTTTGGATGTGACGGTCGCACCTGCTCCCCCTCCTTGGCTACCTGCGACTCGTGCCATATTTCACATTATATATTATAGCACTTTCTTGCCCGAAAAGCAAACGCTTACATTTTGACAAACATTACGCTTTGCATGTGAAATACCAAGGGCTTAAGACTAGGCTTAGCGGTCCTTTTTGCGCAAAGTCTGGCCCTAAAGGCCCAACAAAAAAGCCTAGCTTATAGGAATAAGCCAGGCTTAGCATTAAGACTGAGGGGACTAAACGATTTTTGTAAATAAAGCGGATAGGCGGCTGCCCCAATCATGGCCGCATTGTCCCCACATAGGGATAGGGGCGGAATCAAGACCTGCACATCAGGATAGCGACTGGTCAATTCTTGTTCCATACGTTGGCGGAGCCCGCTGTTGGCGGCCACGCCCCCGGCCAGAATAAATTGCTTAACTGGATATTGCTCCAAGGCCTTGAGGGTCTTGCCCACCAAGACATCGACGACGGCCTGCTGGAAGCTAGTAGCTAAATCAGCCGTCACCAGCTTCTGCCCCCTTTGCTTGGCATTATGAACTAGGTTCATGACCGCGCTCTTCATGCCACTGAAGCTGAAGTCCAAGTTATCTTCCTGCAGCATGGCCCGTGGCACAGGATAGGTATCCTGACCTTGATGGGCCAAGGCATCCACATGCTTGCCGGCCGGATAAGGCAGGCCCAGCAAGCGCCCGACCTTGTCATAGGCTTCGCCGACCGCATCATCCTGGGTCTCACCTACGACTTGATAAGTGGCATGCTCAGGCATATAAACCAACTCGGTATGGCCACCTGAAGCAATCAGGGCCAGCAAAGGAAAGGCCAGCTCCTGGCTGATTTGACTGGCATAGATATGACCGGCCAAATGATTGACCGCAATCAAGGGCTTGTCATGAACCATGGCCAAGGTCTTGGCGGCCGTAATCCCGACTAGGAGGGCGCCGACAAGGCCAGGCCCTTGGGTCACCGCAATGGCATCAATGTCCTGCCAAGTGACGCCGGCTTGTTCTAGGGCCAGACGGGTCACCTGACTGATTTGTTCCACATGATGGCGGCTGGCCACTTCTGGCACCACCCCGCCAAAGCGGATATGACTTTGAACCTGGGAAGCCACCACATTGGCTAAGATGGTCTGGCCGTCTTCGACAATGGCCACACTGGTCTCATCGCAAGATGATTCAAAGGCCATAATCCGAACTTTTTGACTCATGAAGGCTCCCCCTCCTTTTCTGATAGACTTAGCAATTTCTGCATAATGACCGCATCATCCACCGGATTCTGATAGTAACGCGGCCGGACGATTAAGGTTTCAAAGCCGGCCTTCTGGTAGAGGCCCAGGGCTGCTGCATTCGCCTGGCGCACTTCCAAGAAGACATGGCGGATGCCCCGATGGGCCAGTTGATTTAAGACGAAGTCTAGGAGCTGGCGCCCCAGTCCCTGACCTCGCAAGTCAGCTTGGATATAGACTAGGTTGAGGGTGGCTTCATCCAAGACATGGTGGAGGCCGACATAGCCCAACACCTGATCATGGTCTAGCAGCAGGTAATACTCGGCTTGGTCCAGTTGGAAGTCGCCCCGACTCTGGGCTTCATTCCAGTGCAAGGCCTGATTGCCCTCAATAATGACCTGGCGGAAGGCCTCGGGTAGCTGGGCGCCGGTGAAGGGCACCACCTGATAATGTTTGCTGTCCATGCCGACACCTCCTATTGCTGACAGTCGTAGACCATGAAGAGGGCATCCTCCTGCATGGTATGGTAGTAGTTGGGCACTGGGCGTTTCGATTTCAAAGCCTGGTCCCATGATAAAAACTTTGAGCAGCCTGGTTGGTCGCCCGCACCTCTAGGTCACCCGCCGGCTGCCGATTTGGCTGACGCAACGACACCAGCGTTGCACCAGGCGACGGGCATAGCCTTGACGCCGAAAGCGCGGGTGGATGAAGAGATGGCTGATATGGGCGGTCTTTTGCTGGCAACGGCCCGAAATTCAGGCCCTGAATATGGCCATCAATTTCCAGCACCCAGTAGATGGCATAGAGATTATAGCGGAAATCGGTCCGGAAATCCTTGAGGGTCCAGGCCAGAAAGCCATCGTAGCAGAGTTCTTCCAAGGCCACTAGCTCAGGCAAATCCTCTTCGACTAATTGCCGTAGATAGGCCCCCGCGCCCAAGGCTTGGGGCGGGAACTGGCTGATGTCAAGGGCCGCATGACGCTTGGGTGGCGTCTGACTAGCATCCTGGTCGTGGCGGCCTAGCACCCGCTCCTGCCAGAACTCACGAATAATAGTGGATAAGTGCTGCATGGTCGACACTGGTGCCTCCTTCTTTGGCTAGCCATTCCTGTTCTGCCAGGGTCAAATGGCCATAGACAGGCTCCAAGAGGGCCGGCTCTGCCACTCGCTCATGGGCGACTCGCTGGAACTTGTCGGTATGAGGATAGGCGGTCCAACCTTCCACCGTCTTAAGGCTGACATCTGGCAAGGCCTGGCTAAAGGCCTCAGCAAACGGTGCCAGATGCTGGCCAATCATCAGGACTTGGGCGCCAGCCTGCAAATACTGGCGGGCTTCAGAGCTCAGCCAAGTCTGCCAATCGGCATGGCAATCCGCCGTCACCGCCACCAGTCCCTGTTCTGTCTGCTGATAGAGGGCCGTGTAGGCTGACAAGCGGCGGGCATCCATGAGGGGAATAATGTAGTCTCCCACTGGAACGCTGGCCTGCGCTGCTAGCAGGGCCAGAGAGACATTTGTGATAGAGGCTGGGCCCAGACTGTCCGCCAGGTTTTAGCCAGGGTCACCCCAATCCGCACGCCGGTATAAGAGCCAGGCCCTACGCCCACATAGAGGCTATCCACGGCATGGCGGTCCACATTGCAATCCTCCAGCAACTGGGCCACAACCGGCACCAAACGCTCCCCATGCTGTTTGCCAGCCGCTAAGCTGGTATGCCCTAGTATCCGGTCCGCATCATCTATGACTGTCACTGACAGTGCCTCCGTCGCCGTATCTAATGCAAGCTTGGCCATGCCGCTCGCCTCCTTCTCTGATTTATCACTATCTATTTTAACACAATGTGACCAGCAACTGAAAGGGCCAGAAGCCAGAAAACCAGCCTTTTTGTCCTCTCTGTCAAGCCATAAGAAAAAGCGTTGGCCGCCCGAGCGCCAACGCTTTTCTCTCTATCAATAGACGAGATTATTTTTACTTGTGCTGCTAAGGCATCGTGAACGGGTGTACTTCGGTCCCGATAATAACACACGTTCTTTTTGTTGAGGACACGCGTTGCAACAGCACCGGTAGATTTGATCTTAGCTTCGTCAACCTTGCTAGTGTCAGCTAGGGTTAAACGTAAGCGAGTAGCACAGTGGTCAGTTGCTTCAATGTTGTCCTTGCCACCTAAACCTTCAATTAACAAAGGAATGTTGAAGTCGCTAGCTTTAACGGTCATGTTAGGGTCATTTTCAGTAGACTCGTCATCTTCACGGCCTGGAGTGGTGAAGTTGAATTTCTTGATTAAGAAGTCGAAGACAAAGAAGTAAACAACGAACATTACTAGACCTAAGACAATCAAGAGCCAAGGATTGTTAGCCATTGGCAAGCGGCTAGTTAAGATAAAGTCAATCAAACCAGCACTGAAGTTGAAGCCTGCAGTAGCATGTAACAAGGCTGCAATTGTCAAGGATACCCCTGTTAAGACAGCGTGCACCAAGTAAAGAACAGGTGCTAGGAACATGAAGGCGAACTCAAGTGGTTCGGTAATCCCGGTTAAGAAGGAAGCCAAGACAGCTGCTACTAAGAGGGCTGATACAGCTTTTTCTTGCTGTCTTTTGGCATTGCGGTACATTGCCAAAAGCGGCCCTAGTAAACAAACATCATGACTGGGAAAGAAACCAGCTTGGTACATACCAGTTTGACCTAGAACCCCAGTGTTACCCCAGAAGTTCCCGATATCGTTAATCCCAGCTACGTCGAGACCAGAATACAGCGTTGAGGGCATGGTGTAAACCAACTGGAATCAAAGAGACAGTTGAAGAAACCATAGATACCAGCACCGATTGCACCTAAGCCAACAAATGACTTACCAAAAGGCAACTAAAGCACTGAGACTGCTGGCCATACGAAAAGAAGCAAGACAAAGGGCAGCAAGTGATGCTACAAGACCTGCCATGATTGGCGCAGAACGACGACCGCTGAAGAAACCCTAGAGCGGTTGGTAATTTAACATCTTTGAAACGGTTGTACATTTCCCCACCGATGATCCTGATAAGATCCCGATGAAGGCGTTAGTGCTCTTAGAAAGCCAAAGCCACTTCTTCTGGTTTTTACCCCTTGTAATTGAGCCACAACATCCTTAGATAGGATGAGTCGTGATAATTAAGAAGGCTACCAAACCACTGAGACCAGCTGCCCCGTTCTTGTCTTTGGCTAAACCAACAGCCAAACCAACGGCGAATAAGGTGGAATTTTGTCGATTAGAGCTAAACCTGCTTGAATCAAAGAAGACTGCTACTGGGTTGGTCCCGGTTTGGCCTGGAACACCTAAACCAGCAGGGCTAATCCAGTAACCAATCCCCATTAAAATAGAAGCCACTGGTAAGATGGCAACAGGCAGCATCAAAGAGCGACCCATTTTTTGTAAATATGACATCATTGTTTTCCTACTTTCTATCTATCTTAATACTAGATTGTCCTCATACGGAAATAAGTATGTCGCTTCCCTCTAATTGCTAGCGACAAGGCCAGAATATTCTCTGGATCTGGCATACGTCCGTAGGAGCCATCGCCAATGTGATGAATATCTGTACCCACGCGTTTGTTGGCTAGCGCAAATTCGCGAATGGTCCCACTATCAGCACTTTCCTGACTGGTGCCAATGGTTGAGATAACTAAGCCGCCCAAGTCCTTGACCTGATCGGCAATCCGCGCCACCTGGTCTTCTCGACTCCTGGCACGGTTCCCACACCCGGAATCAAGATGCCATCCGCACCTGCTGCCATATAGGGCTAACAATGCTCTTCAGAGACCACTTTCTCGCCAGTCCCGGCACTGTGCATCTTACCTGCAAAGACCAGCCCCTTGAAATGCTGCTTAGCGAGCCGCACCGTGGCTTCAATGGCCTGATGACTAACCCCTGTCGAAGGGTTACCCGTCAAGACCAAGAAATCAAATCCCTCTCGGTTAGCTGCTTGGAAGTTCTCTACTGTAGCACGTCGGCCCTCCGGTAGGTCAATCCAATCTTCTAGCGCTTCAGCACTTGGATCAACCGGTTCTAAGTTCAAGCCCATAGGGTCTACCGGTTAATTCCTTGAGGTAGGCAATAGGCGCGTCCATGGCAGGCAAACTATGGATAAATTTGGTGGATAGATCATATTCATTTCAATAATAGCATATCCGCACTAAATGCCCGCATCATCTCCGCATTGCTCACCCTTCAATTAGCGGTGCCTTGGTGACTACTGTTTCCGCCAAGATAATACGGCCTTCGCTGGCCTTAATGGCTTGTTTTAGTTCCGCGGCTGTCAAAGTTTTGACCTCACTGGCTGTGCAAGACAACAAACGTTTATGAGCCATGCTTCTCCTCCTTTCCAGATATTTTTGAAACGTATTCTAGGATACGTCTTGCCTTCATTATAGTCCTGAAACCCCTTAATGTAAAGCCTTTCTCCCCTAAATTCAGCATATCACTAATTGAGATAAATTTCAGCTTAATTTTGACTCCCCTTCCGATAGGCAACATTTGGACGATAAAACTATAAGCTATCTAATCCGCACTATTGTGACACTTTTTTGTCTAGTCCAATTACAAAAATAAGGTTAGGACAAAATCCTAACCTTATGGAGCTTATTGATTAAATTGGCTTTGATAGAGCTCGTAGTAGAAGCCCTTGGCTGCCAAGAGGCTGTCGTGATTGCCTTGTTCTACAATCTGGCCATCACGTAAGACCAAAATCTTATCGGCTTCCTGAATGGTCGACAGACGATGGGCAATAACGAAGCTGGTCCGCCCCTCCATCAAGCGACCCATGGCCTTCTGGATGAGGAGCTCCAGACGGGTATCCACTGACGAGGTGGCCTCGTCCAGAATCAGAATCTTAGGATCTGCCAGCAAGGCCCGGGCAATTGTCAGCAGTTGCTTCTGACCCAAGGAAATATTGCTGGATTCCTGGTTCATCTTCATATTGTAACCACCCGGCAAGGTCCGGATAAAGTGGTCCACGTTGGCTGCCTTAGCTGCTTCCACGATTTGTTCGTCAGTAGCGTTTAGGTTACCGAAACGCAGATTGTCCTTAATGGTCCCTTCATAGAGCCAGGCATCCTGGAGCACCATACCAAACTGCTGGCGCAATTCCTGACGTGGCAAGTCCCGGATATCCAGGCCATCTACTAGAATAGCCCCCTGGGTCACATCATAGAAGCGCATAAGCAGGTTAATCAGAGTGGTCTTACCGGCACCTGTCGGCCCAACGATGGCAATCATTTGACCCGGCTCAACTTCTAGGTTGAAGTTACGAATCAGAGGCTTATCTTCCTGGTAGTGGAAGGCCACGTCCTGGAAGCTGACCCGCCCTGTTAGCGGCCCTGCCAAATGAGCCTTAGCACTCACCACTTCTTCGGGCGCATCCATCAATTCTAGAATCCGGTCCAGGGAAGACTTAGCTGACTGCAAGGCACCTGTCAGCTGGGTGATCGTTTGAATCGGTTGGTTGACCTGCCAGACATACTGGACGAAGGCTTGCAGGTTCCCGATAGTCAGCACCCCTTGCAAGACGGCCAAGCCCCCCAGCAGCGCTAGGAGCAAGTAGGTCATGTGGGAGATGAAGCCTACCAGCGGCATGACCATCGAAGACACCATGGTCGCCTTAAAGCCTACTTGTTGTAAATTATGGGTAATGTCATAAAATTCCTGGGCAGATTGTTCTTCCCGGCCATAAAGCTTGATGACATTGAAACCCGTTATGTTCTCCTGGACAAAGCCATAGAGGCGACCTAAGGCGTCGGCCTGGCCCTTGAAATAAGGCTGAGACAGAGCCAAGACCTTCTTAGCCACCCAATAAGACAGGGGCATGGAGATGATGATGACTAAGGCCAAGCTTGCGTTAAGCCATATCATCATGGCTATCACCAAGCCAAGGGTGAAGACGGCATTGACAATTTGAAGTAAACTCTGCTGCAAAGCATTAGAAACGGACTCCACATCACCGGTCATACGACCCAAGAGGTCACCAAACTGGTGTTGATCCACATAGGAGACCGGCAGGCGGTTGAGTTTCTGGTTCATGGCCTGACGCAGATCCCGAATGGTCCCTTGGACGGCATTGGTGATGGCCACATTGGCTAGATAGGCAGACACTTGATAAGTCAAACCACGGAAAAAATAGATAACTAGAATCCAGCCAATATAGGCGTAATTGAGGCTAGCGCCCGGTAGCTTTTGCAGGATGGCCACACTACCCCGCGAGATTTCTGTCAGGGCCAAACCCCAAATGAAGGGTTCCAAGACGGAGGCAATGTCGCTCACAATGGTTAAGAGGATTGCCCAGAAATAAGACAAGCCGTAAGGCTTCATATAAGGCAGGAGGCGCTTGATACTAGATACTTTTTTATTCATCTTACATGGCCTCCTCATCTAGACTGGCTTGCTTAAGCTGAGAATTGGCGATATCACGGTAAATCTCATTGCTAGCCATTAATTCTTGGTGAGTCCCACGACCCACGATTTCGCCCTTGTTGAGGACGATGATTTGGTCAGCATTCATAATGGTCCCCACGCGTTGAGCCACAATCAAGACGGCGGCCTCTTGGGTCACTTCCTTGAGCCGCTTACGCAGTTGGGCATCAGTCTTATAGTCCAGGGCCGAGAAGGAATCGTCGAAGATATAGATATCAGGACGCTTCACTACGGCACGCGCAATAGACAAGCGTTGCTTCTGACCCCCTGACAGGTTGCTGCCGCCCTCTTCTAGGAAGGCTTCATAGCGTTCAGACCGGCTATGAATAAATTCCCGCGCCTGGGAGATATCGCTGGCCTTCTCCAACTCGCCTTCGCTGGCATTCCATTTGCCATAGCGCAAGTTATCGCCGATGGTCCCAGTAAAGAGCAGGGACTTCTGCGGGATAAAACCAATCTTCTGGCGCAAGGCCTGGAGGTTATAGTCGCGGACATCGACGCCATCCACCAGGATTTTCCCCAGAGTCACATCATAGAAGCGCGGAATGAGCTGCACCCGAGAGGACTTACCGCTCCCGGTCGACCCGATAAAGGCGATGGTCTGGCCAGGCTTAACTTCAAAGCTAATATTATGAAGCACCGGACTCTCCGTCTCACCTGGATAGGCAAAGGTCACATTCTCGAGCTTAGATAGCCCTTAGTTTCCGTCTCAGTCACCCCGTTGGGATTTGGATCAATGGAAATAGGTAGATCCATGACTTCCTGCAACCGGGCTGCCGATACGGCGGTCCGCGGATACATCATGAAGAGGTTGGCGAAGAGCATGAAGGAGAAGAGAGCATGGAAGGCATACTCTACAAAGGCTACCAGATTCCCTACTTGGAGCGAACCCTGAGCGATTGGCTCCAAGGCAAACCAAACAATGGCTACAATCATCCAAATCAAGATATGGACGAAGAGTGGGTTGGCCCAACCCATTAACTTGAAGAGACAGGGACGAGGTCTCGAGTATAGGATTGGTTTTGCTCATCGAAGCGTTGCTCTTGGAAATCCTCGCGCAAAGGCCGGATAACCCGCAAACCGGATAGGTTCTCGCGGGCATACTGGTTAATCTTATCTAGTGTCTTCTGTTGTTGCTTAGACAGGGGCGTCGACTTTCTGGCCAAAAACCAGATGGAAATAGCGAGCGGTGGCACTGCCAATAAAATCAACCAAGCCAGGGACGGGCTGGTTACCAGAATCATGACCATGAAGATGCTATCATCAAAGGGGTAATCATCCCCAAACGCAGACTTTGGTCGGCAAATTGCGATGAGGGCGAAGGGCATCCGAAGTTATCCGGGTTACCAAACTAGAAATCCCAATCTGCTCATATTCATGGTGGGAAAACTGCTGGATTTTGTCATAGAGATCATTACGCATCTCCCGAATCATCTCGGTAGTTAGCTTGCTGGCGGTGTAGGAGAGCAGGATTCGCCCTGCCACCCCGGCCAGAATCACTAGGAACATGATGACAGACCAGTAATATAGACGGCTGACATCGTGAGGGTAGGGATGGCTTCGTCTACCATACGGGCTAGGATGGTCAGCAGGGCCCAAGTTAACTAAGACAAAGAAAAAAGCCCCTAAGAAATCTAGAAACAAGAGCTTGGGATGTTTGCGTAAATAACGCCAAATGTACTGCATATAGAACCTCCTCTTTGTTATTGATTGATTAAAATTCAAAAAATAGAGGCATCGACCGACCGGTCCTGCCTCCATTTATCTGCTTAATCCGCTTCTTATAAAGCCTTCTTAGCTTGTTCTACTAAAGCAGTGAATGCTGCTGCATCGTGAACTGCTAAGTCAGCCAACATTTTACCACGGTTCACTTCAACGCCAGCTTTCTTCAAGCCGTTCATTAAGACGCTGTAGCTGATTCCGTTCATACGAGCTGCCGCGTTGATACGGGTAATCCGCAAACGACGGAAGTCACGTTTTTCTGACGACGGTCACGGTAAGCATACATGTAAGATTTCATTACTTGTTGCTTAGCGGTCTTGAATAAGAGATGTTTGGCACCGTAGTAACCTTTAGCTAATTTTAATGTACGTTTACGACGTTGACGGGTAACGTATCCACCTTTAACACGTGGCATAGTAAATTCCTCCTTGGTTCTTCTCTAGTATTATAATTGCGAAATTTGTTGTTTAATACGTTTGTAGTCTGAATTAGATACTAAGTCAGCTTGACGTAATTGACGACGTTGTTTCTTAGTTTTACCATGGAAACGGTGGCTAGTGAAAGCGTGTGAACGTTTCAATTTACCTGAACCAGTCTTCTTAACGCGTTTTGCTAAACCGCGGTGTGTTTTTTGTTTTGGCATGGGAATTCCTCCTATAAAAAGATTAGTCTTGTTGCGCCGCTTGGGCTAATGGGGCTAGCACGATGAACATGCTGCGACCTTCCATTTTTGGTCGAGCTTCAACCGTTGACACATGGCTTGTGTCATCAATGAAGTCTTCCAATACGTCTTGACCCAATTCCTTGTGGGTGATGGCCCGCCCGCGGAAACGAATGCTGGCTTTGACCTTGTCACCATGTTCGAGGAACTTGATGGCCTGGCGTAATTTGGTTTGGTAATCATGGTCTTCGATACCAGGAGAAAGACGAACTTCTTTGACGGTTACGATCTTCTGATTCTTCCGTTGTTCCTTTTCCTTCTTCTGCATCTCATAACGGTATTTACCGTAGTCCATAATCCGAGCAACAGGTGGCTTGGCATTTGGTGAGACAAGTACTAGGTCAAGTCCGAAAGATTCTGCAATAGTGAGCGCATCATTAAGTGATTTGACTCCGATTTGTTCACCATTGTCTCCAATCACACGTAATTCACGTGCGCGGATATCTTCGTTAATGATCATTTCTTTAACGATGGTGGTCCACCTCCAGTTAGATTTCGGGCCTTACAAGAAAAAAACTAGCTTGTGCACAAACTAGCCGCTACTTATCCCCGCACCAAGGCGCAAAGGAAAACTCTCTATCGGCCAAGCACCTAAAGGGGATTGGCGAGAAACAGCTGGTTTCTACTTGTTTTTACTCAACTTCGATAGTATAGCACAGCTTAGACCGGTATGCAAGGGGAAATTTTTTGTTATTGCCGGTTGCTTAGTCAGCTAGTGGGGATTGGGGCGTGACTTTTGGGAGCTTTGGGCCAGGTTGCTGCCTTTTCTGGGGAGCCAGTGGTCCACTCGACGGAGTAGACCACTGGCTCATGACTTTCCTAGCTTTTGTCCCAGTTTCCGCACTTTCCCAAATAGCTAGTGGTCCACTCGACGGAGTGGGCCACTGGCTCATGACTTTTCCTAGCTTTTGGATTAAGTCCCTATAATTGTGTAAAAAGAAAAAGCCAGGTAATCTCTGGTACAATGTAGTTGTCGGAAAACATTGAAAGAGGAGATTACCATGACTACTTAATATTAGCCTAAAAACTTGGAAAGAATTAACAGAGGCAGTTTTTAAACAGTGACATGAACACGCTCATGAAGTCGCTGGCCATCACCGTCTTCAATGCCTACATGGAAGAAGAACGCCACCAGTTCATTCAAGCCGCTCCCCATGAGCGCTCCGACCAACGCCAAGACTATCGCAACGGTTACTATGAACGCCAATGGACGCTTTCCATCGGTACCCTTAAATTACAAGTCCAGCGCACACGCTCTGGCGAGTTCAAAACCGAGCTCTTTGAACGCTATCAGCGCAACGAACAGGCCTTCCTGCTCTCCATGATGGAAATGGTAGTCAACGGTGTCTCAACACGCAAAGTTACTAAGATTGTTCAAGAATTGTGTGGCGAGACGGTCTCCAAGTCCTTTGTGTCAGATGTCATGAAGCGGCTGGATCCTGAGATTGAAGCCTTCAAAAACCGGACCCTGACCCACAGTCACTTTCGCTACCTCTACCTCGATGCTCTTTACATTAAGGTGCGCGAAGAGGGGCGTGTGGTGTCCAAGGCGGTCTACCTAGCGCAAGGCGTTAACGAGGCCAACAAGCGCGAAATCATTGGCTTTTGGGTATCAGAAGAAGAAAGCAAGGAGGCTTGGCTGACCTTCCTTCAGTCCCTGCGAGCCCGTGGTTTGAGCCAGCCCACCCTGATTATTTCAGACGCTCACTCCGGGCTTAGAGCCGCTATCCAGCACTGCTTTGTCGGGGTGCCTTGGCAACGTTGCGTCTTTCATTTCTTGTCCAACATTGTCGAGACCATTCCCAGAAAAGGGAGTTTCGAGGCACGCGCTAAGTTGAAGGCCATTTTCCAGGCGCCCACCGCCGAGCATGCAAGGCGGCTTAAGGAAGCCTTTGAGGCCTCCGTCGCGGACAATCCTCGTTATCAGAAGGCCTTAAAGATTTTAGATGAGGGCTTTGAAGATGCCGTACAGTTTATGTTGGAGCCTGAGATTTACCATCCCAATTTGCGGACTACCAACTCTGTCGAACGTTTAAACCGTGAAATCAGACGGCGAGATAAGGTCATTGGCGTCTATCCTAATGTCGCTTCTGCTGAGCGATTAATTGGCGCCATCCTCATTGATCTAAACGATGCTTGGCAGGCTAACGCACGCCCCTTCCTTGTCAACTTCACCAAACGCAAATAAGCTATAGGACAGCCTACAGATTTTTACACAGGATTTTGGACTTGACTCTTTTTCCGGCCTTTCCACCCGAGCTAGTGGTCCACTCGACAAAGTGGTCCACTGGCTCACGCCTTTTGCCCCGGTTTCGCCCTTTTTCCAAGATTTCCTCCCCAGCTAGTGGTCCACTCGGCCGAGTGGGCCACTAGCTCCACTCTACTACATCTTGCGAAACTTTGGCCTAGTTTTTGGCAGTCAAAGTTGCCTTGTCTAGACCGGACATTGGCACAGTTTAGCCAAGCTGTTTTGGCTATAGAGCAGGCACCAACCAAGTTAGCGCCCCACACCTTAACCACCAGACAACAACACTACATATAGTTGTGGAACAAGTTTATAAACACTATATATAGTGTAAAGGCTATTGACTTCACACCTAGACTAGGGTAGCATAGGCTTTGAGGTGATAAGTATGAATCCACAAATTAGAGCGGCCCAAGATATTCAAGCTGCAGTTGACCGCCTGCACCAACAGGAGTCAAGTATTGTTAACGAGAATGCCAATAAAGACAGCCAAGTCTACACACCCAACGAGACTTGACCGCCAGGCATCGTTGCTAAAGCCATCGGCATTGGCATGTTGCCGGAAGCAGTCGCCCTAGCCCATTTGAACGGCGACTTGCACTATCACGATTTAGACTACCATCCCTACCAGCCTATGACCAACTGCTGCCTGATTGACTTCAAGACCATGTTCAAGCTCGGTTTCAAGATTGGCAATGCAGAAGTCGATTCCCCAAATCCATTCAGACTGCCACCGCCCAAATGGCGCAGATTATTGCCAACGTGGCGTCTAGCCAGTACGGGGGCTGCAGCGCCGACCGCATTGACGAGGTCCTGGCGCCTTACGCCCAGCTCAACTACGAGAAGCATCTCAAGCTGGCGGAAGATTGGATTCCGACACCACCCAACACCATGACTTTGCTACGGCTCCGGACTAAGAAAGACATCTATGACGCCATGCAGAGTCTGGGTACGAGATTAACACCTCTACACTTCCCAAGGCCAGACGCCCTTTACCACCTTGGGCTTCGGCCTGGGGACTTCCTGGATTGAACGCGAAATTCAGCGCGCCATCCTTAAGGTTCGGCTGGGCGGTATTGGCAAGAGCAAAAGAACGGCTATCTTCCCTAAGCTAGTCTTCTCCCTTAAGCGCGGCGTCAACCTGGCTCCCAAAGACCCCAACTACGACATCAAGGGAGCTAGCGTCCGTTGCGCACCAAGCGCATGTATCCCGATGTCCTCATGTATGACAAGCTAGTCGAGCTAACTGGCAGCTTCAAAGGCGCCCATGGGCTGCCGCTCCTTCCTGCAGGTTGGTGGGACGAGCACGGTCAGGAAATCAACGCCGGCCGCATGAACCTGGGCGTGGTGACCCTTAACCTGCCCCGTATTGCCCTCGAGGCCAGACACTGGATGAATTCTGGCAGCAGCTAGAAGGCAAATTAGAGATCGCCCGCCAGGCCCTCTGCTACCGCATCGAGCGGGTCAAGGACGCCAAAGCCTTTCAATGCCCCGATTCTCTATCAACACGGGAGCTTTCGGTCGCAAATTGAGTCGCGACGGCAAGGTCGATGACCTCTTTCGCGACAAACGGGCCACCATCTCCCTGGGCTACATTGGCCTCTATGAAGTGGCTACCCGCTTCTTCGGTCCCGACTGGGAGACGGATCAAGAGGCTAAGGCCCTTTACCGTCGACATTGTCAAAAAGCTCTACCAACACACCCAAGACTGGGGCAACCAATACGGCTACCACTTCTCCGTCTACGCCACGCCAAGTGAGAGCCTAACCGACCGCTTCTGTCGCCTGGATCTAGAGCGCTTTGGCTCGGTGCCTGACATCACTGACAAAGGCTACTATATGAATAGCTTCCACTACGACGTCCGCAAGAAGCCGACACTCTTTTTGAGAAAATTGATTTTGAAGCGGCCTATCCGCCTTATTCTTCAGGCGGCTTCATCCACTACTGCGAGTACCCTAATATGGTTCAGAATCCTAAGGCTCTGGAAGCCGTCTGGGACTTTGCCTATGATCGGGTCGGCTATCTGGGCACTAATACACCGATTGATAAATGTTTTTGAGTGTGGCTACGAAGGGGACTTTAACCCGACCGAACGGGGGCTTCGAGTGTCCTATTGCAGAACCGCAATCCGAGACCTGCGACGTGGTCAAAGCGGACCTGTGGTTACCTGGGCAGTCCTCAGGCTAGACCTATGGTGGCTGGGCGTCACAAGGAAATTGGCTCGGCAGAAACACTTGACCATCCGCATTAAGTCCTCCGACAAAGGCCCGGCCCCAGCTGACGACAAGGAGGTCTAGCCATGGCCATTCCTGAGACGACTACCAAGGTGGCCGACTACAAGCCCTATAACTTCGTGGACGGCGAAGGCGTGCGTTGCAACCTCTATGTCAGCGGCTGCCACTTCGCCTGCCCGGGTTGCTACAACAAGGTGGCCCAGAACTTCCAACTACGGCACTCCTACACGGAGGAACTTAAGGAAAGAATCCTAACCGACCTAGGCGCCAGCTACTGTCAAGGCCTGACCCTACTGGGCGGCGAGCCCTTTCTCCATACGGCGGTGCTGATTGACCTCTGCCAGGAAGTCAGACGACGCTACGGCCACAGCAAGGATATCTGGTCCTGGACGGGCTATGACTGGGAGGAACTCATGCAGGAAACGCCAGACAAGTTGGAACTCCTGTCCTATGTCGATATTCTGGTCGACGGCCGTTTCATTCAAGAACAGTTAGACCTGACCCTGCAATTCCGAGGCAGCCGCAACCAGCGCATCATCGACGTCCCTAAGTCCCTGGCGACCGGTCAGATCGTCATCTGGGACAAGTTAATCCGCTAGTAGCTAGCGGACTTGTCGGTCTTAGGGGCCCCTATGGCAGGGACTAGCGCAGACACACCCACACAAAGCGCGAGGGCGCTAGCACAAATAGGGGCCACACTCAAGCGATAGATCCACTAGCCAGGAAGCGTTTTGTCAAGTAGCTTTTATATTTATGGACGCTTTTTCTGTAAGATATTTTAACCTTTGGACAAAAGAAAAACAGTAAACCTTTTTTTGGTTTACTGTTTTTATTAATTGATATTACTAAAAATAGGAAGTTTACATGCTTGAGTAGATATTATATTTTAAGTCAATGCTTCATTCTTCATAACACAATTAAATATCTAATATCTCAACAATTTCTCCATTGTACTGTTTTCAATTCAATCTTCCGAATTATTTCTTCTCCCAAATATTTAATAAAATCAGCTTAATTCTGATGAAACTTCAAATATAATGTTGTGTTTACTATCATTCTCCGGATTAAATGTTGAATTATAATTTCTTTCGCTCGACCAATAATTCCAATTTACATCTGTCCTTTCGTAATAAACATAATTCTGTTTTTGTAACTATATATTCTTTTTGTTAATCAATACCTTTTCATCTTCAGATTTAAAAAAATATCAGAATATAATTTTAAGCCCTCAAATTGCTTATATTCTTTAATTTTATCATTTGAAACATTAAGCTTTATTTCTTTATAATCCATAATCTCTCTCCTTAAACTCAGTTTGCCTATATTGTTCATCTTATAATCTCCTGGTAATTTTATACTGTGCGATTTAAGTTGGACGTCTTGCCATTACATTTTTCTCACCTCTACAAATTCCAATCTATTTCAGTTAATAATGCAACCCAGAGAGCATTTATCAAGTAGCTTTTTATGTCTATGGACGATTTTTTGAAAATTGAGCAAGAAAAAACAGTAAACCTATTTTTGAACTGCACCCCATAAGTTGGACAATAAAAATCCAACTTATGGGATGCTTTTCATTTGATTGACTGTTTCTCAAGTCCTTATCTTCAATTATAGAAACTGGTATTTTTTTAACCCTTAATATTATAGTTTAACGCAGAGTGTCGCTATATAGTCATTTCCATAACGCGATAATCTATTTCTTTTATCACATGATTCATAAAAATCGATCATAGCAAGACCATTTTTAAGTTGTCCTCTAATCTGACTTTCTAAGGTATGGCTAAATTCATAGCCATATTCTGGATCTATGGTTATTTTGCCTTCCGCTTCAAGCTCTTTTTGAGATTAAAAGGTAGTGCAAACTTCAAAAGCAATTCCTCATCGGGCTTGTCCCATACAACGTCCGCATCATACATGTAGATCCAAGGATTCATGAATCCGACCATTAAGAGCCCACCCTTTTTCAATACTCGAGCGGCTTCTTTATACATGTTTTCTAAATCTTCTATATAGACATTTGAAACTGGGTTAAAAATAATATCAAAAGTTTCATCTTCAAATGGAAATGCTTTTGTCATATCGCCTTGAATCGTCTTGATTTCTAAGCCTTCCCTTTCAGCAACCATCTCGTCTCTTTCTAATTGTGATTTAGAAAAATCCATGATGGTGACATCATAACCTTTTACAGCAAAAACTGGACCCTGCTGGCCACCACCACAAGCTAACCCTAATATCTTTTTTCCCTTGGCTTTTTCAAACCATTCTGTTGGAACTTTTTTCCCAACAGTTAAGGCAACAGAAATTGGCTTGTTTCTAGCTTCTTCTAATTCTTCATGCGTCAATGGCTCAGTATAGGCATTCTTGACATTATTCCATCGATCTTCATTTAATTTTATATAATTGCTCATCTTATAATCTCCTCGTCTTTTATCCTATTTCGATTTAAGCAATAGATTCTTTTCCCCTGTCTATAGATCACTCATGTTCAGTTCCTATTATGCAATCCAGGCTAGCAGTCCATCGCTTTTTTATTTATCTTATCGGTGTTGGGCGTTGAGCCAGTGGAAAACATCTTGATAGGACTGGCCGGCCACCTGGACCTGGGCCTTGCCACCACCGCTGGCATTATCGGCCTCAAAGCCACTCAAGCCAGGACTTTGGCGAATGGCTTCCGGGTCTTGCACGCCCTGGACCTGCTGATTGAAGAAGGGAATCCAGGAGAAGTGGCCGGAATAGCGCATGTTAGGCAGGTCTTGACCCTGCACTGATTGGAAGAGGGACAGCCAGATATTCTGCCCACCCGCATCGACCAGGTCCTTGTAAATCGGCAAGACATAGGCATTGGCTGGCACGGTCGGGTCATCCAGACTATGAACAAACCATATGGCCTGATTCTTGAGGGCAGCTACCTTGTCCTGGTCAAACCAGACTCGCTGAGTCGGCGCATAGGCTTGAATACTCCCCCGTTTCTTAGGGTCTTTGATCAGATAGTGGCCGTTGTCTAAGCGCTGGAATTCATAGTAGGAATAGGCCGTAGCCTGGGGCACCAAGCCGGCAAAGTAGTCCGGATAGTGCAGGGCCATGTTGAGGGTCATATAGCCTCCGTTGGAGCAGCCCATGAGATGCACCCGATGCGGGTCAATCTGGGGATGGCTGGCCACGTAGTCGTCAATGACCTGCATGAGGGACTCGGTATAGCGGGAATGGCCTGCCCCCGGCCCATTCAGCCCGTCACCCTCATCCATCCAGTAGGTCGGTGTCTGCACCGCCAGGACATAGGCGCCCTTAAGCTCGGGCTGGTCCGTCGCCGTAAAAATCTCTTGAACTTGTGGCCGACTAAGGGCGGTCACCTCATTACCTAGCAGGGCAATGCGAGGATCCTCGCCCCCTTCGGCTTGGCCATGCAACCAAATCAAAAGCGGAAACTTGGCCTGGGACTGGTCCTTGGCAGCTGCCGGCTCAAAAGCTCCATAGTGGAGGGTCTGGCTCTCCTCCTGACCGGTCAGGGGATTGGTCACCCCGTCTACATGGACTTGCTCAAATTGATAGCCGGCCAAGTCCGGCAGCTCCAGATGGGGCAGGGCGTCATAGTCCGACAAGCGAACCTGAGCCGACTTGCCCTCTTGGGTCGTCACCTGCAATGGCCCCACCCCAATGAGATACTTGTCCTGCCACTGACTAATCAACCGTTCCTGGTTGTAGCCAAAGAGACTACCTAAATCCCAGGAGTCCACCACCAAGTCCAAGGCCAGCCATTGACTAGCCTGCCCCTCTGGCAAGGCCTGACCCTGCTCATCTGCTAGATAGAGGGCGCTCACTTGGCGTGCTTTGCCTTGAGTGGTGACCTCTAGCTGGGCACCGCGGTCCACTGCCGTCACGGGTTGACTGAGCTGAAGGACGATTTTATTAACGGCCGGCCCGAACTCATAGCCCTGGGCTTGAATCTTGGCTTGGGCCACCTGGACCTGATCCGACTCTGCCTGGGCCCGCGCCACTGGCTGGCTCCCCAGCCTCTGATGACTAATAAGGTGCCCAAGCAACCCGCTAGCAGGGACCACCAGTATTTGGCTTTCTTCATGACGACAACCTCCCTTTTGACTCCTATTCTAGCAGAAAAGCCCGACCCGCGCAAAAGCCCCCTTACCTGCCAGTAAGAGGGCTTGATGCTTGATTTAGTCCACTTTGGCTGCCAATTGCAAGGCCAGGCCGATGACATGGTGCATGTCATAGTAGCGGTAGTGGCCCAAACGTCCGGCGAAGGTCACCTGTGGCAGGGACTTAGCCAAGTCCGTATAGGCCTGATAGAGCTTGGTGTTGCGCTCATCATTGATTGGGTAGTAAGGCTCATCCCCTCGTGACCAGTTAGCTGGATATTCACGCGTCACCACGGTTTGTGGCTGGCTGCCATACTCGAAGTGTTTGTGTTCAATAATTCGGGTGTAAGGTGTCTCGCGGTCCGTATAGTTAACCACCGCATTCCCCTGATAGTTGGCCTGGTCCAAGACCTCGGTCTCGAAGCGCAAGCTACGGTATTCTAATTCACCCAACTCATAGTCGAAGAACTGGTCGATCATACCCGTGTAGAAAATCTTAGGAAAGGCCGCCAAATAGTGGTCCTTATCCGCAAAGAAGTCTGTCTCCCAGGCGCACCTCGATGTTAGGATGATCCAACATCTTCTCTACAATCTGGGTGTAGCCCCCGATTGGGATGCCTTGGTAGCGGTCATTGAAGTAGTTGTTGTCATAGGTCATGCGGACTGGCAAGCGACGAATGATGAAGGCTGGCAATTCAGTGGCTGCCTTACCCCATTGCTTCTCGGTATAGCCCTTAATCAGTTTCTCGTAGATATCACGACCCACTAGGGACAGGGCTTGTTCTTCCAAGTTGCTTGGCGTCTTACCTGCTACTTCAGCCCGCTGTTCTTCAATTTTGGCGGCCGCTTCTGCCGGCGTCACCACACCCCAGAGCTTGTTGAAGGTGTTCATATTGAAGGGCAGGTTGTAGATTTCCCCGTGATAATTGGCGATTGGCGTATTGATATACTGGTTGAATTCCGCAAATTGGTTGACGTAGTCCCAAACGGCCTTGTCGTTAGTATGGAAAATGTGGGCGCCAAATTTGTGGACTTGAATGCCCGCGATTTCTTCTGTATAGATATTGCCCGCCACGTGGTCGCGCTTCTCAATAACCAGGACGCGCTTGCCTTTCTTGGCAATTTCGTGGGCAAAGGTAGCGCCAAAAAGGCCGGCACCTACCACTAGATAATCATATGTTTGTGTCATAAGTCTCTCCTTTTCTCCTTGAAAGCGGGCCTATTGGCCGAGTACTTGCTTGATTTGGGCTTGACGCTCAGCCAAGCTAGCCTCATCTACTTGCATCATATAGAGTTCAGCGCCCGGCATAGCGTAAGATGGCAGGCCAGTTGACCCGTGACCGGTTAGGGCGACCGAAGTAACCGTGTAAGCTTGACCACTCTCCAGTTGCTCGTTGACCAGTTCCATGGCCTTAGTCAATGGCAGGTTGGTTTGCACCGACTGGCTCATGCGGTCCATAACTTCTTGGGCTTGGAGCAAGGTCTGACGACTGCCTAATTTCTTAATCAGCGCGGTAATAACCTTCTCATGGTTCTTGCCGCGGTCATTATCCCCACCTGACAGGGAGTAGCGTTCACGCACGAAGCCTAGGGCTTGGTCAGCATTAAGGTGAAGTTCCCCGACAGGGAAATCGTATTTGCCGTAGAGGGAGGTAAAGGCTTGGTCGTTGTAAACATCGATGCCCCCCCACCGTATCAATGATATTGAGGAAGGAGGTGAAGTTGAGGCGGACATAATAGTCGATTGGCGTGTCATAGAGACGGGCCAAGGTGTGCATGGAAGCCTCCACGCCATAGATCCCCGCGTGAGTCAACTTGTCCTTCTGATCTGCCCCGCCATCCGCGATTGGGACATAGGCGTCACGCGGCGTGGTGGTCAGAAGAATCTGATGGGTCTTAGGGTTGATAGTGGCAATGACGTTGACGTCTGACCGGGAGACGGAGCTGACTGGCCCGAAGGTATCAATCCCTGAAATATAGAGGTTGAAAGGCTGGTTCTCAGCTGGCGCCTGGCTGGTTTGCTGCTTGGCTGGCTCTGGCTTAGCTGGTTGATCGGCTACTTCGGTTACATGATTGTACTGGTAGAGCTTCTTGATCTTGCTGCTGAAGTCGCTAGCCATGCCTTCTAAGAGGGACTCATAGCCTGAGTTGAGGACCATGGCTTGAGCCTTGCCGTCTAGGAGTTGTTGGTAGGCTGCTAGGTAGGATGGCACTTCCTGAACGGTCACCGTTACCTGGCGTTTGGCCTTGAGGTCGTCGACCAAGGCTTGGACATTGTCGCGGTCTTGGCCCAGTGGCGCTAGGACCACTTTGCCGTCTAAGGCCGACACATCTGCCACGCCGCCCTCTGCTAGGGTAGCCAGACTCATGGTCAGTTCCTGCTTCTGAGTATTGGTATTGAGTTTGTTGAAGAAATTGACGGTGGCATTCATTTGGTAGGCGCCGTAGCTCGCCCCTAAAATGACGACGGTGGCAAGGACCAGGGTGGTCTTACCCAGGCGCTTGAGGCCATTAAGCAGAATCAGGAGCAGTAAGACCGCGCCCAAGCCGCCCAAGACCCAGAGATGGTAGCCGCGTCCGGCCAGAATCTTGTAGGTTAAGAGGAAATAGGCAACTAGGCCGCTGGCTACCGCTGCCAAAAATAATAAAGAGCCAGTTAATTCGCCAGAGCACTGACTTAGTCCGCCCATTGCGATGGCGGGGAGTGACCGTGACGCCGGCCCTTTGCGTGATGTGATGCTGTCATTGTTAAGTTCCTTCCATTAATAGGATATCATTCCATCGTTACTTTTTGCACTAAAAGTTATTATAGCAAAGATTCCGCCCGGCAAAAAAGCCCTAAAAGGCTTTTTCTAGCTAGAGGTCCAGGTTTTTGGCCTTTCCAGCCGAGCTAGTGGTCCACTCGAAAGAGTCGTCCACTGGCTCATGACTTTTCAAGATTTCGCCCTTTTTCCATGCTTTCCAGCCCAGCTAGTGGTCCACTCGAAAGAGTCGACCACTGGCTCGTAGCTTTTCAAGATTTCAGCCTTTTCCATGCTTTCCAGCCCAGCTAGTGGTCCACTCTCCAAAGTGGTCCACTGGCTCTCGACTTTTTCCACGATTTCGCCCTTTTCCATGCTTTCCAGCCCAGCTAGTGGTCCACTCCAAAGAGTCGACCACTAGCTCATGACTTGCTCCCCAGCTTCGCCCTTTTCCAAGCTTTCCGGCCCAGCCAGTGGTCCACTCCAAAGAGTCGACCACTAGCTCGCGGCCTCTTCCCCAGTTTCCGCCTTTTCCCAGCCCCCTACATAGCCAATGGCCCTCTCTTTTGAGTGGGCCATTGGCGCAAACTATATTAGCGATGAATATCGGTATCTTCCTGGGTCCACTGGGTTTCTAGGTGGCTGACATAACGGAAGTCTTTGGTATAGAGTTGCATGCGCTGGCGAATAATCTCGTACCAGTCGGCGCCCTCGGTGACCGCGTAGCGATTGTAGTCGGCCATAGGCACCGTTTCGTAGAACTCGGCATTCTCGGCGCCCGTAATATAGATTGGCATGAACTTAGGATCAGTGACGGTTACTTGGCCGTCTTCGCCGCGTTTGAACGTCACCTCGGTGATGCCCCCTTGCTTATTAGCCGGGTAAATTTGGCCTGACATGAAGCTAGCCTGGGAATAGATGGCAAAGGTCTGCTTGCCGTTAAACCACTGCATAGGTTGCAAGACGTGCGGGTGGCCGCCCAAAATCAATTTGACGCCAGCATCACTCAGGGCTTGGAAGACTTGCTCCTGAGTTGGATCTGGAGTAGTGTCATATTCCTGACCTAGCTGCAAAGTCACCACTACGGCATCGACCTTGTCTTTGAGGGCCTTTACATCTTCTACCATCTGAGGCAGGTCTACCAGGTTAATCAAATAAGGCTGGTCTTCTGGCACGGGCACGCCGTTGGTACCGTAGGAATAGGTCAAAATCCCTATCTTAATGCCATTCTTCTCGATAATGCGCGGGGTATCGTGATCTTCCTGGCTCTCAAAGCTCCCTACATAAGGCATCTGCGCCTCTTTGAGGTTAGCAATAGAGGCTAAGGCACCACGCGCCGAATAGTCCAAGGTATGGTTGGTCCCGTTGGTGACCATGTCCACGCCGATAGCCTGAAGGGCCTTAAGAATCTGCTTAGGCGCGTTGAAGGAAGGTAGCCAGTCACCGGATACTGAGGGTTGGCCACAATAACTTCCATATTAGCCAAAGTCACGTCAGCATAGGACATGTAAGGGGCAATCTGGGACAGCATTGGATAGAAATCATAGGCGCCCCCTGGATTCTCCCAGCTGATGCCATCCTTGTGGAGCCGGTCGACCGCTGATTTGTAGAAAGGATTCTTGACGCTGGCCATCTCGCTGACAAATTCATGCAACAAGACATCGCCAACTGAGCGCAACTTGAGCTCTCCCTCTTTGCCTTCAAAAGGCGTCTCCTGGTCCTTAGCCTTAAGACCTACTAGAGGTTCTGCTAAGACCAGGGGCTTGGGCTCACTGCTAGAGCTCTCACTGACCACTGACTCAGACTCATGCGTCTGCAAATGATCGTGGGGTTGGCTAGCCAGAAGGCCAATCATGGCGAATCCGGCCACCAGAAAGAGAACAAAGGCCAGTGCAATAAGCTGCGGACGATACTTACTGAAAAACTCTGATTTCATAAACAAGACCCCTTTGTAGGCAGATAAGTGCTATAATTACAAAAATAAGACATTTATATTACATATTTTACATCTGCCAGTCAACCCCGTCAAGCCATTCCCCTAAAAAAATATTAGAAAATTTACTTGAATTTTCGTCATTCGCTCTACAAAAAGCAAAAACGGCAGAAGCCTTAGCTTCTACCGTCCTAATTTCATCTTAAGCCTTACCGAAGTAAGCTTGAATGCCTTGGACCAGACCCTTAATGAGCTTTTCCTGATAGGCAGCTTGATTGAGTTTCTGGAACTCCTCGGCGTTATCCATGAAGCCTAGCTCCACCAAGGCCGCTAAACCATGTTTCTTCATTTTGGTGATTCCTCCTAAAAAATACACTTCTTGTGGCTTGTAAATCCTCGTCTATCATACAAGTAAGCCATTCAAAAAGCAATAGATTTTTGCCCAATTGTCACCAAAAAAAATAAACTTTCATCCTATAGTTAAGCCCGTGTTATCGAATGTCATCACATGGTGACAGAAGTCATAACTCTGGCCTATTCAAAAAATCCCTCGCAACTAACCATAGCCACGAGGGATTTTTAAAATTTGTTTATGATAGAGCACGTATTTTGGCTGACTTCTACCCTATCTATTAGTGTAGACACTAATAGATAGGAGCACTTAATCAGACCTTGCGTCTTTTTAAGAAACCTAGGGCCATCTGGCCTAGATAGCTGACAAACTGCTCGCGACTGAACCAGAGAATAGCCAAGTAGATTAGGCCGAAGACAGAGGCCGATAGCGCCAAGGTCCAGAATGGCGAAATCCAGTGTCTGAACAAGAAGGTGCTCAGCGTCGCCAGGACTGTCGCCAAGCCAATCTTGCCTAGGTCGGCCAGGACCACCATTTCTCTGAGTTGGTCGCGTAAGTACCAGGCCTGATAGAGGGTGACAAGCAATTCTGCCAAGAGCGTGGAGAAGGCCGCCCCGGCTACTCCCCAGCTTGGAATCAAGACTAGGTTAAGGGCGAAGTTCAAGACCGCACCCCAACAGACAGAAGATAAGACCACCCGCTCCTTGCCTAGCGGTAGGAGAATCTGAATCCCTAATAAATTAGACAGACCAATCAAGACAATGGTCGGCATGACTAGCTGCATAGGGAAGACCGAAGGCAGGAACTGTTCCTTGGATAGGAAGAGAATAGCCGGCTCCGCCATGGCGATAAAGTAAGTCGAGAGTGGAATACTAGCGAAGCAGACAAAGGCAAAGGCCTTACGAGTCACCCGCTTAAAGGCTTCATGCTGTTCCGTCTGAATATAGTGCGACAGACGAGGTAGGAGCACCCCACCCAGGGCCGTCACCAGACTAATCAAGATGTTCTTAATCTTAATGGCCGCATCATAATAACCTACGGCTTCCTTGCCAATCATCATACCTAACATGACAGAGTCCAGACTGGTATAGATGGTGGTGGCGACAGCCATGAGGAAGAACTGCAGGGCCGGGAAGAAGTGACGCCAGATCTCCAAGTTAGGCTCTAGCTTGAAGCTGATATAGTGACGGGCGTGAATGAAGTTGAGGACATTGGCCCCCACCGTCGCAAAGACCAGAATCCCTCCATAAATCAAATAGTCCGAAGTTGAGTGAACCAGGAGGAACATGAGCACCAAGGACAAGCATTTGAAGGCAATGGAACGTACCGTAATATAGCGGTACTGCTCCAAGCCCCGATAGAGCCACTCCATACCGAAGAGGTTGAAGACAATCCCTACCCCGTTAATCAGGAAGAGGGTCTTATCTTCCGCAAACCTTGGCACTAGGACAATACTGACCAGATAGAGGATCAGTGCCCCCAGCGTAGTAATGGCATTGAAAAAGAAAATCTCCTGAACCGTCTTGTTGAGCTCCCGTTGCTGGTTACGCACCCGCGCGACAGCCCGAATCCCATAGGTCGGAATCCCCACCATCCCTAACATGGTGGCGTAGCTAGCCACCGAAGTGGCGAAGGCAATCCGCCCCGTCCCTAGTGGCAGCAAGGTCCGCGAGATATAGGGAAAGGTAATAATAGGAAAGATAAAGGACGACACCGTTAAGATGAAGTTCATGATAAAGTTGATTTTAATGGATGCTTGTTTGTGTTGGGTCATGAGCGACCTCCTTATCAATAAATCATCTAACGAACCCAGCTTGCACGGTTTGGCCACAGTCTAACGAAAAGCCGGGTTAAGTAATAAGCGACTAGCCCCGTTAGAACTAAACGCAAGACCATCATGAGGACTAATCCACCTAGAGACAGCATACCAGCTGGTCCCAGCAAGGCTTGGCCTAGACGCAACAAGACATAGTTCAAAGGGTCAGAGAAGATATAAATCCCTAGTCCATTTAGTAAGACTGCCTCTACAAAGCCAGACTCCAAGAAGCCCTTCTTCTGAGCCAGTGACTCAGCCAAGAGATAGGTCAGCCCCATCCCCGCGACAGCTGCCAAGTCATTGACTAGGCGTTGCAAAGCAGGAATGCCAAAACGCCCTACATAGAGGGATAGTAGTGAGCAGACAACAAAGGCTGTCAGCCAGATAGTCAAGAAGACCGCTCGCTTAGTCCGGAAATAAGCAGTTAAGGTCTCGCGATAGCTTTCGAACACAGCTCCTAGCATATACCAAAGGAGAAACTCCATCGGTAGGCTGATTAAGGATAGCCCTACATAGGCACTTGCTAGATGGAGCCCCCATAGTGGCAGGAGATACCAAACCTGCATACGCGGCACTAAGAAATAAGCGACTAAGGCCACGACGAACAAGGTATAGAGATACCACAAGTGCGAGTTACCTAAGAGCGTTAATTGGCTGCCTTCCGCCATTAAGAAATTAGCCTGCCCAAAATAGCCACTCAGATACTTAAGAGGCACTAGATAGAGCAAGGTAAAGACTAGATAAGGAATCATGAGACGCTGCCATTTAGCCTCAGCAAAGCTGCCAAAGCCTGACCAACGCTCCTTCTTAGTCTGCAACGCGAACAAGGCGCCCGAGATAGCCATAAACAGAGGCATATGGAAGAGGTAGATGACATAGCGAAATTTATCTATAAGATAATACCACTTGAATGACGTTCCACTGGGGGCAAGCGCTAGTATATTTACACCACCAAATTCATTTCCTACCTTATAATATGAGATATGACTAACTAAAACTAGGAGAATGGCAAATACACGTAATACCGTGTATTCATTAATTCGTTTAGACTGTTGCATCGAATCTCTCCTTCTTCATAATTTAGTGATTTAGGGTAATCTTATTGATAAGCGCCGCATATGCTGTCGCGGCAATCACATTAAAAAGCATCGTATTGTAGAAGATAGTTGTTAACATCAAGATGAAGTACAAGCTAATAGCACACTTAGTTCGATTAGTAGAGGCGCCTGGTGCAAACAGTGCCATAAAAGGTGCAAACTGAACAATGCCTTGCAGGATGCCACCTTGAGCTAAAACAACGAAAAAGCTATTGCTATATCCATAGTTTGGTCGAATTGCGCCGTTCATATAGTATTCAATACTTCCGAGACCACTAAAGCCCCACCCTGTTATGAGGCGATCGCGCCAAGCATTAAACCCTGCTACATAATCATCCATCCGAATAGCGGCCGAGTTACTAGCAGCCTTATCTTCAATTACTCGAGTTAAAGCATATACAAGTGCTGGAGTCGCCAATAAAGATAGAAAGCGAAAGCGGCTTTTCCTCACCAACAGCACGTGAGCTAAGAAACCTATCCCAATAACGTATACCCCGGTTGTAGAGAAAATAGTTGCTGCTGTTAGTAGAATAACCGCTAACCTCCATTTGCTTAATTCTTCTAATAAGAACAATTCGATGATAAAGGCCAAAGAAATAATCAAATTCCACATTGGTCCCTCTGTGAAGAAAGCACTATTGCGAATAAAGGTAAAGCCCATAACACCAATACGTTGAGTTTCATAATATAAATGGTAGTAGCTATTTACTATATTACCACCACTCCAAGCATTCACAACTGTGCCACTTGGCTTTAATATCCCTAGGAGGCTCCCGAAGAACCAGAAAAAGAGAGATAGCACAGCAATAACTACCACAATTCTATTAAAAGCTAGCAAGAAATCCTTTAACTCCTTACGAAAAATCATCAGAGTAAGTGTCACAATAAATACCGGCAAGCCAATCAAATTCAACAAGATGAAGTCTCGACTTAAATTTTCTGATAGATTTCTTAACAATAGGATGCCTTCTATTCCATAATAACCGCCTAATATTAGCATAGTGTTCTGGAATAATTTCGATGGGATTCTTGTTTCATATATTAGAAATGCACACTGTCCAATTGAATAGACAAGCAAAGTCACATACCATAAGAGACGGTTTTGATGAACAGCATACATGGTCTGGCATTGCAATATTAGTAAACAGGCCCATATATAATAACTAAGGGTCGCAATTCTTACTTTCATTTTTTCACCCAACTTCTTTCGATTCTTCTGTACATACTAAAAATACTACCATTATCTTAGACTTTTAGCATCTTGATAAGACGCAATTTTCTTATTAATTAACGGTTTGATTAACCAACTGAGTACGCCTTTTGTCTGATAGTTAATGTAGGCAAGCCCACTTGTCTTATTACCTAGATTTAACTTGAATTTGAAACCCTTTTGCTCCATATATGCAAATAGCTCTCGATTCAGTTGATCTCCATCATCACTTCGAGGATTTCTTTCATTAACAGCAAGCTTGCCACGAAAAGTAATATCAGTAAAAAGAGGCTACTTTCAAAATAACGAGCATAAAACGAGGTATTCAACAAAGTAAAAAATACAAAGATAGTATAGGCACTATAGAATAAATAGGTTGGTATACGAGATGGATATAATTTGATTGTCACTTAATCACCTTCACATTTGTTTGCGATGAGCTAGGTCTTGTTCCGCTTCCTTACAAGCAGATAGAGTCGGGGAGTCCAGAGAAAGAGCTGGTACTTCAACTTAAACTGGAGACTAACATGGTGCGATTGCCGAACGGTGTCCTGATAAACACGCAAGCGCCGGCGTATCCCATCAAGCTCTCCATACTGCTTAGCATTTGCAATTAGATCAATCAACCGGAAAGAGCCAGCCACACATTTAATATTGAGGGCAGCCTCCACCCGCTCAGCTTGATTACCAAATCCAGGCAAGAGCGCTCGATTTGCCTCCACCGCATCATAAAAATCATAGTGTTTAAGGCTAAAGTTTGAATTAACCGTACTTCCTGACCTTTGGTAATAATGATAGGTCACCAAGGGGCTTACCACAATCGTCTGAGCTGCTAAAACATGGGCAGCAGCAACAGAAATCCTCATAAATTTTCCCTACAGGAAATGGGTGGGACTCAATCAGCGACTTGCGATAGAGCTTACCACACGCGGAAACAGTCGCTTCATGATTATAGAGCATGGCCTCCAGAGCTTCTGCTTGACTGGATGTAGAGAGCCTGAAATCCGCTTCCATCAGTGTATACCCGTTATAGGCTTCGTACACTGTGGTCAACTCAACCTTAGTCGAGACTAGGTCGGCCTTGTAGCGACGTTGCAATTCAATCATTAAAGACAGGCTGTACGGCTCGAGATAATCGTCCGGATCAAGAAAGGTCACCCACTCTGCCTGAGCCTGGGCTACCCCATAATTCCGTGCGTCAGATTGGCCACCATTGGCCTTGGCATAGTAATAAACATGGTCATAGCGAGACGCATACTCTTCACACAAGCGACCCGAATCGTCGGTAGACCCGTCATTGACAAGAATCACTTCATAGTCTGTATAGGTCTGGGCCAGGAGACTCTCCAAGGCATAGTGGAGATAGTTCTGTACATTATAGACCGGTACAATAACAGATACCTTCATGTTAAGCTCCTTTCTGATTAGAGTGCTTGATTGAGCAGACGATGATAGTAGGTGTCGCCTGTCGCTGTGAGAGAAATCTTATAGCTACATTTATAGAGCTGAGTCGTTGACTTCACCCGGTCCCATTCGCTCACATCAACGAAATCATTGGCATGGTTAGCGATAAAATACAGGTCCTGATTATTCTGAGGAACCGCATCAATCGCCTCCCGAATGACATCTGAGTACCGATAGCCAATGTCCAAGAGGTAGTCAATAAGAAAATAATCAATCGGTAATCTATACCGTGTAAAGTATGCCACCTGAAAATCCCGCAAAAATCGGAAAATCACATGATTAGCTGAACCTGCTAGGCAGAACATTGCCCAGCGGTTATTGGCCACATACTTGGGATACCATTCTTTACCACGTGCAGGAATGGTATAAAAATCATTTGCTAAATACGAGGCACTACTTGTATCGGTCACATAGAGCGTCGAGTCGAACCAGACGCCCCCATAATCAGACAGGAGACTGCAACGAATCAAATCTGATAACTTGACGACATCAATGTCGCCTTGATCTACAAACATCCTGAGGCTATCTGGCACCTGGAAGTAGTCACTGAGATTGTCTTGAGTCAAAAAAAGTCCAATTAAAACCGTATTGCTCAGCAAAAGCTTCCTGAGATGCAAGCGTAGCTTGCACCAACGGTGGTGCCGCCTCACGTCCTTGGAGCCAAAGGGAGAAAATCTGTCGTGGAGTGGTTTTCGACTCGGATGCCGGGCCTGTGAAGTCATAGTTTTCCAAGAAATCTTGGAAATCACGTTCTAAATAGGTTAGAATCGCCCGATGTTTGGCTAAAAAGCCATGATGAACCAAGGGGCGAACGAAGGGAAGAGGAAGTTTGGCGAGCTTAGTTAGCACCTTATCCAGAAACTGAACCCACATAATTCTCCCATTAAAGACTTGCCGATAGCGCGATAATTCACGCCACTTCTGTCTGATTTTGCCCATGGAAACATCTCCCTTCTAGTTAGTTCGGGTATTCTTAAAACGCTTGAGATAGTGGCGTAATAAGCCAAAGACGATAGTGACTGAGTCGCAAGACATACACTAACTTGCTTGGTGCTTCCCGCTTAAAGTCCGGTGCTAGGGTAGCCTCGAAGGCCAATAGTTCTTTCTTTCCTTGGCGAGTATCCGGTAACATCAAATAGAGTCGAACCTGTAAATTAATCATACGTTGAATTTGTGCCTTAACCACTTGAGCGCGAATCCCTTTCAACTTACCTGTTTGGTAAAAGGACACGAGCCGGTAAATCACATTTTGGTGCATGACCCGATTCTTGAGATAACTTTCAAGGCTGACACTCTGCCCTACGCTACCTAGTCGATAGCGATAGATAGGGGCATCAAACAAGCTGACTGTCTCGATATAAGGCATAGGGTAAGTGATATATTCCATATCGACATAGAACATCTTCTCACCCAAGCGCACCGCATTATCCCGCAAAATAGAGCTTTTAATGGTCATGGTATGCATACCTAGTGTATGTTGCGTAATATTTAATAGTTCATCGAAAGTATAATGATGTTCTGGTGTCACACCTTGAAATTCGTGGTGCAACTCTTCTTGATTGCTGTCAACATAGACCTTAGTATAAGGCGACACTACCAAGTCATCATCCACACCCGCTAGATAGTCTAGGAGCGCGTCAAAGGCCTGAGTATCCACCCAGTCGTCAGCATCTACAACCTTGAAGTATTTACCTCGAGCCGCTTCAATCCCGGAATTAACGGTAGAGCCATGCCCCCCCATTTTCCTTGTCGATAACCCGTACTACCTGTGGGTAGTCAGCCGCAAATTGATGGCCGATGGTCGAGGTCTCGTCTTTGGACCCGTCGTTGACAATCAACACTTCAATTTGATCAAGGTGGCGGCTAGCCAGAATAGTTGGGACCGTCTCAGGTAAGTAGCCTGCTGCATTATAGGACGGCATGACTACGGTCAATAATTTTTCCATCTTACTCTCCTAATAGTTCATGAATCAGGCCTTGCCACTGAGCCAAGATTCTTGCTTTATCGAATTTTTCGGTATCCTCCATAGACCGGTCAGACATGGATTGTCTAAGGTCGGCATCATCAATCAGTGTCTGGATGCGGTTCACCATGAGATCCACATCATAAGGCGCCACTAGATAGCCATTGCGGCCGTCACTGACAATCTCAGAAGGTCCAGTTGGACAAGCGAAGCTGACAATCGGCAGGCCATACTGCTTGGCTTCTAATAAGACCAAGGGCAGGCCTTCATGATAGGATGTCATGACATAGAGGCTGTGGCCTGGATAGATATGGTCCATGCCTTTGACATTGCCTTTGAAGTCTACTTGATGAAGACAGCCCGCTACCTCTAGGCTCGCTACTAGGTCAGCCTTGATGCTGTCCTGACCTTCCCCGTAGATATCCCAGGTCCAGTCCGGATTGGCCGGTAGAATTTGGCTGGCTACCTTAGCCAACAAATCATAACCCTTTTGCTGACTAAGCCGGCCTACTGTCAGGATTTTCTTAGCCGTCATATCAATTTCAGGCTGGCCTTCTAAGGCTTCTAGCCAGTTATAGATGAAGCTGATCTTATCGGCTCTCAAATGATACTTTTCAATGTAATTTCCGCGGTCTTCATCGGTTAAGGTGACTACTTTATCCGCAAACTTAGCGCCCAGATAACGCTGAAGGCGACGCCCTCTGCCGTCATCGAAGGCCAGGCTATGATGGTCGCAGAAAACCGTCTTAATCCCTGTCCCCATGCAGGCTAAGAGCATGATGGTGTTAGTGGCGGGCGCAATGGAAAAGACCAGTTGAATGCCATGTTGCTTGAGATAGGTCCGTAGGGCCCGACTGGCTTTCCAGGTTAGCTCGCGTACCCGCGGATTGCCCTGGAAGAAGTTGTGAAAATGAACAGCCGGGTCCAAGTCGAAGGCCAGACCCGCCCCATCCATAGTCATGGACAAGAGATGCACTTGATAGTCGGCAGACAAGGCATTGGCTAGATTGACTGCTACCTTCTCAGCGCCGCCGACATGGCTGAGATTATAGCGTAGAATTGCAATTCGTTTCATGGCGACCTCTTAGCGCAGGACCTTGCGTAAGGATAGAATCATAACCAGACCATTCAAGAGGAAGTAACCTACTGTGAAGAGATCATTCCACCCCAGAAGAATAGCAATCAGCATGAAAACTTGCGGCATGCCAGAAATGGAAGTTAAGTTCAAGGCAATGATTTCAGCTAGACCAAAGTTTTGACGGCCTTTGAGTTGTTGGCTTTCTTGGGTCTGCACCGTGTTAATGGCCTTATGCATGACCAAGCGCGGGAAGATGACGAAGGCCCCTGACAGAGCACCCAAAACTAGCAACCATTCTGGCTTCCAAATGCTGAGCGCTGAACGATAGCTGGCCGCTACCCCCATGGCTAAGTAGGTGATAAACATGGCAGCATATCCGCTCATGGCGTCAACTACACTCCCCATTGGCGAAGAAATCCCCTTGTAACGGGCTAGGTTGCCATCAACCCCATCCAACAAATTCCAGAGGAAGAAGCATAGCCAAGCCAGGACTTGCCCTGCTAGAGTAGGAATCAGCAGCGTAACCAGCAATCCTATGCCTAGTGGAAGCAAGGATAAATAAGACACCTGGTTAGGCGTGATCGAGCTATTAATGAAGGGAATGGTTAATAAATAAGAGATTGGTCGTCCCACATAAAAAGCGAATAAATCTTTCTTGGCTTCTTGCCGCTTTTCTGGTGACATGGTCTTAGCTTCGATATCATTAATTGTGACCATTGGTAATTTGGCTCCTTTTATTTTTTGAGATAACGGTATAAACGAGGACGAATTTGTGACTGGATAAAACCCAGGACGTGAACGAAGAGTCCTTGCGGCAAATGGCGATTGAGGAGCGTCATCAGCCCCTCCTCTTGTTGGATGTAGGCACCTTGATAGTAATGCTTAAAGTCCTCGACCCCAGCCACCTGACTGCCCTGAACCCAAGGACGCTTGGAGGCGAAGCAAGTGGTAAAGTGTCGCACCACTGGTTGGGCTTTGGCTTCCTCTAAGATGGCTTCTGAATAATAATTGACTGGCTGCTTAAAGGCCAACATGGAACGATAGTCAAAGTCATAGAAATCGTCATGGCATTAAAACGCGGATGCACTTGCTTGTAGCGGTCATAGAGTGCCGCATTGAGAATCCCTAAGTCAGCCTGTAAGACCTTGCCTTGGAATTTTTGAATAATGGCGATGAACTCGTCTTCGATTTTGTCCTGACGCCAAGCATCCAAATCTATCCATAGCACACCCGAGTTAAACATAGGCCGGTCAGCTGGAATACCCAAGACTTGCTTATACTGCTTGTTGAAAGTGTCCGATACCCCCATGACAATAGCCCCATCGAAAGGTGTCTCCACCAATTGATCTAGTGAGCCTTTGATGACCGTATCCCCATCTAAATACAGGACCTGGTGGACTGATTCCGGTAGGATAGTCCCCAAGAATAGGCGACCAAATTGACTCAAAGAGCCCCGGTCTGACTGCAATTCTGCCGGCAAGGTCATATCCTCTAACCACTCAATTGGCGCTTGACCGTATTGGCTAGCTAACTGATCTAATTTAGCCTTGTTGGCCTGGGTCACGCCATAGCTTAAAATCCAAACGCGCGGCTTTAGGTGAGCATTGGTCTCATAAAGGGAAGCCAATGAAACAGCTAAAATATCCACAAAATTATCGCTAGTAGCATAGACAATATTCATTTATTTCTCCCCCTTATCGCAAAATGAACCGATAATTAGACATTACCGGTTCCTTGCTGTTAAGTTTAGGCTTACTCTGCCTTCTTACCATAATTCCCATAGTTCCCGTAAGAACCATAGGCACCGTAGGCACCATAGTGGCTTGCCTTGACGTCCACCTTGTTGAGGACGACACCCAAGAATTTAGCTCCAGTTTGTTCCAGGCGTTCTTGGATTTTCTTAACGGCACGACGCTTGATGGCGCCGGCTTCGATAACTAAGATGCTAGCGTCACATTGGTGGGCAATAATCGACGCATCGGTTACCAAGCCCAATGGTGGCGTATCAACAATCACATAGTCATAGTGATGACGGCAGACATCGATTAACTCTTGGAAGGACTCGCCTTGCAAGAGAGCCGTTGGGTTAGGTGGCACTGGACCAGATAGAATCATGTGTAGGTTAGTTCTGTGGTCCCGAAGACAATTTCCTTAACGGTAGCATCTCCTGCCAAGTAGTGGGTCAAGCCCACCACCTTGGAGCGGATTTTCATCCGGCCGACGAAGACAGAGTTACGGGTATCCGCATCAATCAAGAGGGTGCGTTTGCCTAGCGCAGCCAGGGAAGCTGCAATGTTCATAGCAACCGTGGACTTACCTTCGTTGTCCTTGGTAGAGGTTACCGCGATGACCTTGAGGTCCTTACCAGAGAAGAGGATGTTAGTCCGGATGGCGTTGTAATATTCTTCGGTCTCTGGGGAAATGAGTTTTTTATTTAATTTTGGTTCAACTTGTTCCATAGGATGCACGCCTTTCTACTTGTGGTTGGCTTGAGGGACAACCCCCAAGAGCACGAGGCCTAAGCCGTCTTCCACGTCTTCCGCATAACGCACGCGGTCGTCTAAGAGTTCTCGCACAACAATATATCCTGCTGATAAGAGGAAGCCGAGGGCTGCCGCTAAGAGGGTGTTACGACGAGTTTTTGGTGAAGATTTAATGTTGGTTGGTTTGGCTTCTTCCAAGGTAGTCACATCGTTCACCTTGGTGACGCGTTTAATTTGTTCAGAAGCCACTTCACGGACACGGTTAGCCAGGTTGCTGGCTTTTTGTGGGTCGCGGTCAGAGACAGAGATGGATAGGATCCGCGTATCGCGAGGAGAATCTACCTTAACCACACGTTTGAGTTGGCTAGTGTCATGCTGAGGTTCTCAGAGTTGATGACTTCTGACATAACGGTGTCAGATAGGATGATTTCCTTATAGTCCTTAACCAGGAAGTTCCCTAACTGCAAGTCTTGAGTGGTGACGGCCTTGTCTTCGGTCTGGTTAACCACGTAGACGCGGGTAGTCGATTCGAAGGTTGGTCGAATGACTACTAGGTTAACTAATAAGGTCGCAACTGCTAGCACAACCGTAACAAAGACAATAATAAACTTAGCCGCCCAGAGCTTGCGCAAGAGGGCCATTGGATCAATTTCAACAAATTCTTGGTTTTTAGTTTCCATGGGGGTGTGAACTTCCTTTTCCTATTATTTTTTCAGGCTTGCTGACAAAGAGTTGGTGGGCATAGTCGTCTCCATATTTTTTGGCTACAAAGGCATAGGCTTCAGCCATATGATAAGGACGGCTTTCTACGTGATGAGCATCACTGGCAATCATGTCGATTAAGTCGGCATCTAAGAGTTGGCGTGCTCGCTTCTTGAGCACCTTGTAACGGTCAAAGAGCCCCATTGGCAAGAGACTAGCAGCATTGACTTGGATTAGACAGCCTAGTCTTCTCATTTCTTGCACTCGTTCCGGATGCTTATGGAAGGCGTCGTAACGCTCAATGTGCGCAATGACCACATCATAAGCCAAGCCTTGAATGGCTCGAATGGCACGTACAATTTCCCGGTAAGGGAGCCCATAATCGAATTCCACCAAGACATAATCACTGCCGGCTAAAGTCAAGATTTGCCCCTGCTCCAACCGGTCAAGCATACTATTAGAATAGAAGACTTCTGTTCCTAAATGCACAGTCAGATCTGGCGCTACTTCTCGGGCAATGGTTTGAAGGTCCTGGAAGTGCTTGTCAATAGTGGAGCGACTAGCCTCGAAGCGCCCTTTGCGTTGGTGAGGTGTCGCGATGAGGGTCTTAATACCTTGGCCATAAGCTTGACGCAAAAGGGCCCGCGTCTCATCCAAGGACTGAGCCCCGTCATCCACGCCATAGAGCACATGGGAATGTATATCTATCATGCTTATGCCACCTTATCCTCTCACTCAATATCACTGGCGCCCTAGGGCACCAAATTTGTCCAACCTATTGTAACATAGCCGCTATTAAAAGTATATAGACCTGTAAAAGTTAATCGGTTTCTTCTATACATTTTGCTCAATTATGTTAAAACTGAAAGTAAATCCGCTAATTGCTCTCCCTTATACTCCTACTAAAAGGCTTGATAAATTAACGATTCAGCCACTTTCAATTCGTATAAGAACTTCTTCTAGCTTCTATAAGCTAGCTTTAAATTTTTTTGTCTCCTCTGATATTAATCCTCTATATAATCAGATTCTGATGACGACTTTTGTGTCACCACCACGCTCTTAACTAAGTTGCTTGTACTAAGGCCTAGCAGTCAACGTACAAATTACCTAGTCGACTCTAGCTCCCGGAAGTTCCCTTGTTAAGCTAGCACACAAACAAAGCAAAAGGCAGGGGATAGACCCCTACCTTTTAAGTTTACTTTATGCTATTGTGCCTCGCGTTCTTTCTTCAAGCCTAAGCCGACCATGAGGCTACCTAAGCCGCCCATGACCGCCGCCCAGAGGCTGAGTGGGGCTTGGCTCTCACCGGTTGCAGGCAGTTGGGCGACATCGCCACCCAAACCACCAAAACCGGCACGCGCCACAGACAGAGGATCAATTCGGTCTGGTGCTTGGTTTTCTTGCTCAGGTTCAGGCTGAGGCGCTTGATCTGGCTTGGCCTTGATCCGCAAGATCGTCGCCGTTAATGGTTGCAAGGTGACAGATTCTGCATCATAGGCTACCCCTACTAGATCCGTCAAGGCCTGGGTCCCGGCACGCGCCCCGTCCACCAAGGCTTCCGCCTTATCCAAACCAGGGAAGCGCTCAGGGTTGAAGCGTAGCTTGCGAACCTTATTATCTGCGTTGACTACCACCACATAGCGGTCGCCATTAGAGTCCACCGCCTGATAGGCAATGACATTATCACTATCCGCAATATCTGGCGACGTCATCATGGTCACTTGGTCGGCGATTTCCTTAGCCGTTCCTTTGCGGAAAGCATCGGTAGACTTACGTAGGGCAATCAAGCCGCGGGTGTAGGCCAGCGTGGCTTGGTTGTGAGGATATCGGCCATCTTCGGCAACCTTACTCCAGTCAAAGCGGTTAATGATGTCGGAAGAATCATAGGAATCGTGAACGAAGTATGGATAGTCGAATGGTTTGCCCTGCTCATCGACTAAGAGATGGGTCTTATAAGGCGCCTTGTCGTCATCCACCTTATTCTTGTAGGCAGGGTCCAACAATTGCTTGGTCCGCCCCATTTCCTGACCGGAATGGATAAATGGCGTCCCTTGGGAGGTCAGAATCATGAGGTTGCCCAGACGAATGCGTTGATGAATCTCAGCCGCATGGGTCTTAGGATCCTTCTTAATGGATTGGGCGATAATATCATGCAAGGTCAAGTTGTCGTGAGCAGCAATGTATTGAATCACATCACCCGGTGCATCCGCAATAAAGTTACTTGGGTTGGCAATAATATTATTGAAGATTTGGTAGACATTGCGTGGTCCGCCTGTCAAGAAGCGCGGTTGCCCTTCAGATGGGTAGCCGGACTTAAGCTCGTTACGGATTTCATCGGAGAAGACCGCTACACCGTCAGTCGACCGCATCCAGTCTTGGTCGGCCGCTTGAACAGGATCCCCTTCGTCCCCAACAAAGGTCCGCCAACCTTCCCCAAGCATGAAGACCTTAGGATTAAGGGCGCTGGCTGCCCGGTAAGCCTGGGCAATGGCTTCAGCATCATGGTCCCCCATCATGTCGAAGCGGAAGCCGTCCACCTTGAAGGTGTCGGTCCAGTATTTAATGGAATCCACCAGGACCCGACGCGCCATCTTATGGGTAGTCCCTAGACGCCCGCCCCCCCGAAACTTTCGCGTGGGCTACCATCAGCATTCATGAAGTGGTAGTAGCCTGGCTCGATGTCTTCAAAGAGATGGGTCTTAGCCGTGTGGTTGTAGACCACGTCCATGATAACCCCCATGCCTTGGTCATGGATCGCCTTGATTAATTGCTTGAATTCTTCAATGCGGGCTTGTGGCTTGCTTGGGTCGCTAGCATACATACCGCTGAGACTGAAGTAGGATTGCGGGTCATAGCCCCAGTTGTAGTTATTGTTTTGGGTGCTTGGTTGGAGCTCACGCTGAGCACGAGCGCTCTCATTAGCAAAGTAGTAACTCATGACTGGCAAGAGCTGGATATGGGTCACACCCAGTTGTTTGAGGTAGCTGAGACGTTCCGCAAAGGCTGAGAAGGTCCCAAATGGTGACTTGAGCTGACCTTCTAACTTAGGATCAGAAGTGAAGTCGCGGACATGGGCTTCATAGATGACCGCATCTTCACGTTTCTTGAAGCCTGGAATATTGGCATAAGATAATTTTGGCCCAATCTTATTTGGATCCACGATGGCAGCCTTGGCTACTTTTTCCTTGGCAGTGGCTTGGTCCCATTTGGCTAGGGACTTAGCATAAGGGTCTAAGACCAGAACCGACTGACCGCCACGTTCCACTTGGTAGTGGTAGAAGTAACCATCCAGATTCTTGGCTGGCGTGTTTTGGCCATCCAAGGTCACCGTCCACAGGCCCGTGCTAGCGTCCTTAGATAAAGGCACGCGCGCTACCACTTGGTCCGGATTGTCCTTGTCATAGAGGACAGCCGTCACAGCGTCCGCACTTGGCGCCCAGAGGCGCATCAGAGCGGAACCGTCTGCCTGTAGGGTAGAGCCTAACTCGCCCTGATAATTATAGAGAGAGTCAGTTAGCTTCCAACCGGTCTGGCTATTGACGGTCTCGTCATGATAGGTCAGCTTAAGCGGCGTCCGGCTGACATCCTCTTGGGTCGTCAGAATCAGGCGCTTGTTAGCTGCGTCGACTTCAATCTTAGTGACTTTGACTGCTTGGCCGGTGTTAGTCGTAACGGCTAGGTCTTGCTGGACTTTGGCTAGGTCCAACTGATCCACTGCCGTAAAGTTGGCTAAGACTTGGTGCGGCGCCGTCACTTCGGCGCGGGTAATACGTTCAGACAAGGTCTTAAATGGCGTCGTGTAGACCGTGTCTTCCTCATCATGCAGGTAGACTTGCTCATGGTTGGCGCGGTCGCTGAAGCTCATATCTTTGGTTTGTTTTGAAGTTGCTTTGTTCACGAGTAAGAAATGAATGTCCTTTCCAAGTTCTGTAATAGGTAGGTCAAAGTAGCGACCAAAAGGCCCGCTCTGATTGAATTCTAGGGCGCCCTTAGGCCAGTCGCTAGAGGGATGCTCCACATCCTTACCCCCAGACCCAGAGACCCCAGTTGTCATACTGGCCGTCAGCCCGATGATAGTGGACGCGCAGGCGATTCTTGTTGGCTGGAATTGGCTCTTCCACGCTAGCTTGGTAGTTTTCGTCCAACCAGGCTTGTTTCATTTGCGGGTTAGTGATGGCTAGGCTTAGGGTCCTCGGTAAACTTCTTGCTGCCATCGTTGACGTTGTTGAGCAAGTAGTTGATGGCGGTCGCCTGAGGTGTCACCGGCACATCTAGGTAGTAACCATAGGACGTCTTCTTGTCTTCTGAGAAGCGCATAGCTCCAGTCGGCCAGTTGTTAGAAGGCGCTTGGACACCGTTACCCCATACCCAGGCCCCGATTTCACTAATGTTATCGCTTGGCAACTTAGCGAAGTGCATACGGAAATGCCCCGCCGGAATTTCCGGCGCTTGGTTGGCTGGCGCCACCTGCGGCACCGCTACTGGGGTAGCTGTAGGGCTGGCTGCCTCGGCGATAGCGGCTGGTTGGGTGGTGTCATTTGGGGAGGCGCTGTCAGTTGGCTTGGTGCGGTCCGCTGGGTTAGTGCCATCACTTGCTTGAGCGCCTTCCGCCGCTTGGCTGGTATCAGCCGGTTTCTTGCCATCAGCTTGGCCCGCCGAAGCGGCTTGGTCAGCTGGCTTGGTGCTATCAGCTTGTCCAGCGTCTGCTTGACTCGTTGGCGCTGCATCAGTCGCCGGCGCTGCTTGGTCTCCCGCGTCAGAGCTTGGGGCTGGCGCTAGCTGGCTAGTCGAGTTTTCTTCTGAGGTTTGACTAGCCGCTAAGACTTGGGCACTGCCCGGCAGGAAGTATAGGGTAGTTGCTACTAGGACAGAAGCCACTCCCACACTGAGTTTCTTAATGCCATAACGCTCCTGGCGTCGGACTTGACTTGGTTGCATATTTTTCATAGTTCGGATATCCCTTCTGCAATATAATGCGCTTTCATTATTTTATTATAGCATGCTCCACCCTTCTTTGCTCCTAGCCAGGTCATTTTGTTAACGCTAACAAACTTTCTTCCTGCAAAAGAGGGCTCCGCCAGTCCATTGTTCTGCCTATCAATGGACTGGCCTCATAAAAAACACCCCTAAACGCCCTTTTTGACAGAAAAAGCTCGCAGCTAGTCCATCGTTCCTCCTATCAATGGACTGGCTCATGACTCCCCCTTATTTGGACCATTTTGCCAGGTTCCTAGCCTAGCTAGTGGTCCACTCTCAAAAGTAGACCACTGGCTCGCGGCTTTCGCCTCGGTTCCGCCTTTTTTCCCCGTTTCCACCCCAGCCAGTGGTCCACTCTCAAAAGTGGGCCACTAGCTCGCAGCTCTCACTTCGATTTCGGCCCTTTCCCCCGGTTTCCTACCCAGCTAGTGGTCCACTCTTCAAAGTGGTCCACTAGCTCGCAGCTTTCACCTCGGTTCTGCCCTTTTTCCCAGTTTCCAACCCAGCTAGTGGTCCACTCCAAAGAGTGGACCACTGGCTCAGGGATTCTACCTTGTATGTCACCTTTCCCCCACACCAAAAAGCCCCTGTCCTCAGGACAGGGGCGATATCATCTAGGCTTCTGGCGCTAGGTGGGATTTGATAACCATGAGTTCGCTATCTTCGACGGCTTCCAGGGAGTGTACTTCGTGAGGAGCCATGCGAATGATAACGCCAGGATAGATTTCGGCTGTCTCCTTCTCATCAGAGAAAAGAATCCGCCCTTTGACTGGGACGACGACCACCGTATAAGGGACGTGGTGCTGGCCAATGGCTTGCCCGGCAGGTAGGACCAGGTGGGTGACTGTCTGGCTAGGCGTCTCCACCAAATGCTCAAAACGCTCAATGTCTGTGCGACCGTGATAAACTTTCATACTTCAAACTCCTCTCTAGTTCATAGTTCTATTATAGCACAGCTCCTATCGATAAAGGCATTAAACAGCTTGCCCCAACATTATCTCTATGCAAAAACCGCACCCCTTGCATCGTGGCAAGCAGGTGCGGTTCATGTCAATGCTTAATTTTGTCCAGCAGCTTATTCTCCCTCACTTGTAAAAATAAACCTACCCCAGCCCAAGAGTCCCTAATCTCTCAAGCCAAGCCTCCTCAAGTGCAGAGCCCTCGCTCTGCACGCGCACCTGATACTGATGACAAAAATCTAGCATCTCCTTGTATATATGACGATCCGTTGAAAAAACGCCTTAAGCGTCTTAGCAGCCCTATCCATAAACAGCAGCTACCTGACCATGGATGGGTGAAAATCCATTCAGCCATCGAATCCTTGACTTGAGGCACTTGAGCAAGCCTCTTCGTCATCCCTCTTACTTAGAAGGAAATCCTATGAAACTATATATTCGACAAGGAATCAGTACCCCCATACTCGACTTCCTTGTTGAGGAGTTTTATCAGGTTGCAAAGGCATTATAGCATGTCTTAAGTCGCTTGAAAAGAGTATAGACTCATTTTTTGTAGAATTATGCACTTTTTTGACAATCGCCGATTTCGCTAAAGTTTTGGATGTTTTTTAGAAATAAATTAGGACAGAATTATCAGTCATATCATCCGCCTATATTCCTTGTAAAATAAAGATTATCCTGTTTTTGAACTAGAGCTCTAGCCAGGCTAACATACTTAATAATATTGAAAATTTCTTTTCACCATTCAATATTCTAAATTTGTATGTATACACAGATAATTGTATAGACTTTAATCCGATTTGTCGCGAAGTTTCACTCACGGCTCTCAATCGTGTCCGAACGCAAAAAAAGAGACCTGGCTACCGCCCGGCCCCTTTGTCTTCAAGTTTGTCTTTAACGCCCGCTACCATGCTACGACCAAAGCCCTTAATATGAGCTAGAAGGCCTAATAGACTGTCCCAATAAGTATCATCACCGCGCACCGCCAACATGACGGTCTCGCTCCCCATGTAAGCAGCCAGGAAAATCAAGAGGCTATAGACCAGATTGAGGACTTGCACACCTGTACCTACCTCATGCTGCCAGTAACCCCAGACTTCTTGAACGGCATAAAGAGCTAGGATCAAAAGCAAATACCAAACTGCCTTCTGCCATTCAGGCGTGAAACGTGATTTGCGGCGCAACAAAAGATAGCCCGCTACACCCGTTAAGATAATATTTACAGTCACTAGTAAGAAGTTCAGCATCTTACTCCCTCCTCGCATCATATCTTTCTCTACTTCTAGTATAGAAAGTTTAGGCTTCCTAGGCAAGGAAAACTTTGGGCCAAGGCCAAAAATCAGTCTCTAGACCGAGCTTTTGTCCAGTTTAAAACTACTTGTAGGTTTTTTCATAATCTCCTCCTATTTTGATGCGTGCTAGTTGCCTTTTTATGCAAAATTGCTATAATGATGATAGTATACTTGCGCACAAGGAGCAACAACATGAAAAAGGCAAAACTCTTCGCCCATATTATTCTTATTCTATTAGCTATCGGGACAGTAGATGTCCTAGCCAACTTCAGTGGCTTAGATCTCTTGACCCATCTCGATTCCTGGGTAGGTCGGCGCCCCGACCATATCTCTGCGCCTAATGAGTCTAGCCGCGAGTCGTCTAAGGACTCCTCCTCTAGCGACAGCTCTAAGGAATCCTCTGAATCCAAATCGGAAAGCTCCTCTTCTAGCTCATCCTCTTCCTCTAGTTCTTCCTCATCTGAATCCTCTTCGTCATCTAGCCAATCCTCCGAATCCCGGCCAGGAACCCAAGACAACGATGACCAAGATTCTCCAACCAGTCCAAACACCCGTCAAAACGACGACTACACAGCGCCAGCTACACCGGCTACACCGGCGCCAAACCCAGACCCAGTCACTCCGCCAACACCGGCGGACCCAGTGGTCGAACCCCAACCAGACCCAACACCTGACCCAGCCCCACCAGCCGATGGCGGCGGCGTTGATGGTGCGGGGGAATAGCTAACTGGATTAAGAATAAAACTGCCTAAAAATACGCTAGTAATTACCATATGACCCCTAGCAGTCAAATAAAGCACGTTATATTTCTATTTTAAAAGGAGAAAACAATGGATTTTATTCACGCTTTAATCATGTTCATTTTGGCACTTTCCTTTACAGGGGGACCAACACCTACAAATCAAGCTACATCAAACAACACAGATGCTCTCCAATCCTTATTTAGTGGAGAAAATGCTCTGAGAGGCTTTATTGAAACGGATGAAGGGATTATCTTTAATCCAATTTACCGAAACGCGGCCGGACCAGCTGATAATCCGACTAATAGTCCAAGTTCACCATCTTCTGAATCAGTTTTTGACTACTTTGACAGTGACGATGGCGCTCCAGATCCGGATCCTAATGCTAGTTGGTATTATTATTATGACGCCTCTGATCCAGAAAAAGATACCTGGCGTTACGGAATTCAAGAGGAGGATAGTCAATAAACAGACTCTCCCCTCAATATCCAGGAAACCCAATATAGGAAAAAGGCCTAATCCTTAATGGATTAGGCCTTTTTAAAAACTTCACTCACTATTAAGCTTAATATAGCCATATTGAAATTTAAACTCATTCCTTAATTTTTAGCCTTCTCCTTATAGTCTTTGACAGCTTTCTGGTAGAATTCTAAATCTCTCATGACCAGAATATTGAAGCGGAGATTCTTGCTCTCCTTGTCGCCGAAAGTTCTGATTGCCACGCCGACCTTATCATTCTGGATGAGAACAAAACTGTCTTTTCCTACTTGAGGATCAGCCAACAGTTTCTTAAGCTCGCTCGTCTCTTCAAGCTTGAGCACTTTTAGGTAGGCAAGTAAAGCTTCCTTAGTTCCCAAGGTCAGGCTATAGCCCAACGTCTTGCCATCCGGACTCGCAATAATACCTTCCTGATCTTCGCTAATCTTATAGTACTTGACAGATCTGCCATCTTCTAATGTAATTTCATCGGCATCTTGGAGATGTGTGTTCTTAATTAAGTTCATATAATTCTTATAAGAAGCTTCCGTATCATCGTTAATCAAGCTCTCTACCTTAGCAAAGTGGTCAGTATATAAGTTAACTAGCAAATCCAAGGCTTGATCTGCTTGTTCTTGGTCAGCTGGCTGACTCACCTTTACAAAAAAAGCTAAATCACGATAAATCCGGATACCAAACTGCCCTCCGAAGGCAAATACTTGGACAATTGCCTTGTCATTCTTAAGAATTAGGACCCGCCCCTGGAATTTGTCAGGACTTGTCAGCATCGACTCTAACTCACTGGTTGGCTCAATAGCTAAAGCTGCTAAATAGCCTTTAATAGCCTCGGCAGAAAGTTGATCAAAAGCATAACCAAGTGTTTGCCCCGTGGTGCTACCAAAAAAGGCAGCCTTATTATCCTTATTATCTCCTGTTCGATATAACAAATAGTCAACCTGAGATGACCAGGTTTCTTTCTTAGCCGGAATGCGCTCCGTGGCCTTGATAAAGTCCATGTATTGATTATAAGACTTCTCCACATCATCGGTAATTAAGCCCTCTACTTGCGTAAAGTAGTCCTTGTATTCCTCAGCTGTTTGAGGTCCAGACTCCGCTCTGGCAAGGCTAGGCACCATAAGCACGAGGGCGAAAATGGCGAGTAGTAGTTTTTTCATTGGGTCACTTCCTTTATGGGGATTCTCTTTCAATTATAGCATGTAATTTGTAGAGAGGGATATCCTCGCTTTCACAGGCACTTCCGAATAGCCTGCGCCAGACCCTCAGGATTTTCCCAAGCCATTGAGTGGCCCGCATTTGGCACTACTTCAATTTTCACACCCTGCTCTTGCAACTTCTCAAAATCAGGGTCGGGTAGTGTTTGTTCGCCGAAAATAAAATACTTTGGAAAGTCAAATTGATACAAGAGCTGTCTCCAAGAGACTTGACCACCTTGAACCGCATTTCGAGATATTTCGAATGCCGCCTTTGGCAGCCAATTTCTTAAAGTTGCTAGCCAAGTTGTATAACCTGCTTGTTGGTAGTAGACCAGCTTCTTGGCGAATTCCTGCTCCAAGTGGGTCTGATCCAGACTCGCAATATCAAAACTGGCTGCCCCATCTGAACTTGGGTCTAGATTCGATTCACTTAATATCAGCTTCTTGACGCGCTTGCTAATCAAATTGCATAATTCGATAGCGACAGCGCCGCCTAAACTATGGCCGAACACAATCACTTGATCTAGCTTCAAATCTTCCACAAACTCACTTAAATATTGAGCATGAGCCTTAACACTGTATTCAAAATCCAAGGGCTTATCGCTGTAACCCGCGCCCAACAAATCAATCAGAATGATTCGCTGGCTAGGCCCCAGCATGGCAGCTACTTCAATATAGTCAAAAGAACTGGCGCAGCCTAAACCATGTATGAATAGGATCGGTGTCCCCTTGCCATAAAAATTATGGTAACGAATGGTGTATTCAGTCTCCCTAATTCTGTACTCTCTCATTTCTAGTTCCCCCATTCTAAATGATGTATGACTTGACACTAAAGCCTACCATCAAAATGATAGAAGGCTTTTTGTATCATTCAGTTAAATTACTTTGCTTGCGATTATACCCGCTCAATATGAGACTTGAAATATTTCTCTTGAAATCTAACAGCTTCTTCAATTTCTTCTACTGTATATTTTGTTCCTATTGGAGCAACAACCCATTTTTCTTCAACGTCATCGTCCCTTTTGATAACTGCAATTAATTCTCCCTCATATTCATCTACTGCTTTATCAACGCCAAGTACATACACATCTTGTTCTTCTCCATCAGGAGCGATTATTCCTTCAACATAACCATAATTGATTGGATAAATATGTTCCGGATAATCAGGGTGAGAACTCCCTAGTGGACGATCTATTTTAACTTTTAAAACTTTGCCAATCATATTATCTCCTCCACAAATTCAGGTTTGTCACCCACTATTTCCACAAAAAGCCTCCCACCAAAAAAAGGATAGAAGGCTTTCTGTATCATTCAGTTAAATTACTTTG
>BNJS01001551.1_pt1 | contig 93219 bp, 98 predicted proteins | sample 8540461 | NCBI WGS metagenome assembly BNJS01 (sample SAMD00202454, study PRJDB9452) | human saliva metagenome | isolation source: human saliva | place: Japan | reverse complement strand
TTTTTTTGCAAATTTATTTTTGAATATTCTACCTTGCCAATGAAAAAGATTTTATTTCTTTCACACCTTTTCCATTTAAGATTTCTTTAGCTCGTTCTATAGTAGCTCCGGTAGTATAGATGTCGTCTACCAGTATTATTTTTAGGTCTGAGAGGTCAGTCTGATGATTTATCAGGTCAAAAGATTGTTTTAATTCCAATCGTTCTTTTCTATTTTTTTGCGATTGCGCTTGAGTATCTCTTTTCTTTAATAGCTGACAATAGGGTAGATTCGCAAAGTCTAACATAGCTGTTACCTGATTGAATCCCCCTCTTTTCTTTCCTTTCTTGACTTAGAGGGATGGGGACGATGCTATAACCCTTATATTTTTTCAGTTCCAAATAGATTTCTTTTGCAAAGAGATAACCTAGGAGTTGGTCTCCTTGAAATTTGTATCGTCGAAAGTAGTCTTTCATCTCTTCGTTATAATAATAGAGAGCTCTATGACAAACTTCTTTTCCATTCTTTTTCCATGTAGTGCAGTCTTCACACATTCCTTTTTGTCCTTTTTTACAGCAGGAGGAACAGACTTCATTACCGACTTTTTCAAATCTAATTCTACATGATTCGCAAAGCCATTCTTCTTCTCGCTTCATCAAAAACAGTTCTTGTAAACTTAATTGGTAAGAGAGGGACTCTTCACATAATAAACATTGCTTCAAAATCCTGCCTCCTTGTTCATTTCCTTTATTTCCCTTATAGCCTCATTCATATCTTTACTCGTTCCTTCTGATAAATAAAGTAGCGTTCCTGTTGGTCGTTCTATGCTCCTTCCGACCCGCCCTGCGATTTGAACGAGAGCGCTTTTGGTAAATAGTCTATGGTTCGCTTCTATCACAAATACATCTACTTTTGGGAAGGTTACTCCCCTCTCTAGAATAGTTGTTGACAGTAGAATGCTAATTTCTTGATTGCGAAATCCTTCAACCAACTCCAGTCTATTTTCTGTTTGAAGTGACCAACTCCAACTTCTCATTTGGGAATAACTTCCTTAGGATTCTTAACATTTTTTCACCTAATTTAATTTCAGAAACAAATAAAATCAAGGGATAGTGGGTTTTTCTTTGTTGCTTAATTAAGGTAAGTAGTTTTCGTGGAACCTGTTCCTTTTCTATTTTCCTTCGGATATCTTGGAGCCATACTTTCTTTGGTACAACCAAGGGATTTCCATGAAAGCGCCTCGGCAAGCTCACCCGCTTCAACTCCTTATTTTTTACCTTCCGATCAAGCTCTTTTGTTGAAGTAGCTGTTAAATAGATTAGTTTTCCTTTTTTTGCCAACGCATTTGAAACGGCTTGATAGAGCATAGCATTATCAACAAATGGAAAGGCATCCACTTCGTCAATAATGAGGAGATTAAAGGCCTGATAGAATTTTAGTAGTTGGTGAGTGGTTGCTATGACAAGGGGAGTCCGAAAATAGGGTTCTGAATCTCCATGCAGGAGAGAAATAGGGCAGGCAAAATCCCTTGTCATACGATGGTAGAGTTCGATACAGACATCTATTCTAGGCGTAGCAATACAAACACTTTCTCCTCTTCGGATCACTTCTGCGACCACATGATACATCATCTCTGTTTTTCCAGCTCCTGTTACCGCATGCACCATAACAGGATCCTCTTGTCCTAACGATTGGACCAGAGCTTCTGAGACTCGACTTTGAAAGGGCGTTAAGGTTCCCTGCCAGTTCAAGACTTCCTCTTGAGGAAAGGCTACTTGTGGGAAATAGTATAAGGATTCATCGCCTCTAATTCTCCCTAATTGGATACAGGCTCGGCAATAATAACTGCCAATCTGCAGTTTCCAATGTTCTAGGTCAATCTGGCTTCCACAACGATTGCAGAATAACTTTCCTTTTTCCTCAATCATACTCGGGAGCAACTGGGCTTGTTCTATGACTTCTTGATCTACCTGGTCCTTTGTAAATAGACGTCCATAACAATCTTCTACTTTCATACTTATATATTCGTAAAAGCTCGCAGTTTTAAGAGTTTTTTTGTAAAATAGCTGTATGGAATATAAAACTTTTAAAGAGGACGGTCTCGTCCAAGAAGAAATTAAAAAATCCCGCTTTCTTTGCCATGTTAAACGGGTCTATACTGAAGAGGAAGCTCGCGACTTTATAGCCGCTATCAAGAAGGAACATTATAAGGCAACTCACAATTGCTCCGCATTTGTAATAGGCGAACAGTTTGAAATCAAACGGACCAGTGACGATGGTGAACCGAGTGGGACTGCTGGCGTGCCCATGCTAGGCGTTTTAGAAAATCATGAGTTGACCAATATCTGTTGCGTTGTCACTCGCTATTTTGGTGGAATCAAGCTAGGCGCAGGCGGTCTTATTCGCGCTTATGCCGGTAGCGTCGCTCAGGCCGTGAAAGAAATCGGACTCGTCGAAATCAAGGAACAGGTTGGTTTAGGGATTACCTTGACTTATCCCCAATACCAAGAGTTTGCGAACTTTCTATCCGCTCACCAATTAGCAGAATTCCAGACAGACTTCACCGATGCTGTCTTTAGTCTTGTCTACGTAGATAAGGAGCATAAAGAAGATGTGATTGCGGACCTGATTGATTTTTACCATGGAAAAATTGAGATTAGTGACCAGGGATTAAAGGAAGTGGAAATCCCCATTCAGCTATAAAAAAAGGCTATCACCTCGATAGCTTTTTTATATTTTACAAACCTTCTTACTGACGGTATACTGAATACACTAACAAAGGAGTGTATATCGTATGCCAATCTATCAAATATTACAGAATTAATCGGAAAAACACCTATTGTAAAATTGAACCACTTAGTACCTGAAGGGGCTGCTGATGTCTATGTTAAATTAGAAGCCTTCAACCCTGGTTCATCTGTCAAAGACCGGATTGCTCTTAGCATGATTGAAAAAGCAGAACGAGATGGTCTTCTTCAACCCGGTTCTACTATCGTTGAAGCAACCAGCGGAAATACAGGAATTGGTTTGTCATGGGTCGGGGCTGCCAAAGGGTATAAAGTCGTCATCGTCATGCCTGAAACCATGAGTGTTGAACGTCGGAAAATCATTCAAGCTTATGGAGCAGAACTTGTCTTAACTCCAGGTAGTGAAGGAATGAAAGGAGCTATCGCTAAAGCAGAAGAAATCGCTGCAGAGCGAAATGGTTTCCTTCCCCTCCAATTTAACAACAGCGCTAACCCAGAAGTCCATGAAGCAACAACAGGTCAAGAAATTTTAGAAGCTTTTGGACCAAATGGATTGGATGCTTACGTCAGTGGTGTTGGAACTGGTGGAACTATTTCAGGTGTTTCTCATGCCTTGAAAAAAGTTAACCCAGCTGTCCAAGTCTATGCAGTCGAAGCAGATGAATCAGCGATTCTTTCTGGTGAAAAACCTGGACCACACAAAATCCAAGGATTGTCAGCAGGTTTCATTCCTGAAACGCTGGATACCAATTCTTATGATGGCGTAATCCGTGTCACTTCTGATCAAGCCTTGGAATTAGGTCGCTACATTGGTGGAAAAGAAGGATTCTTAGTTGGAATTTCATCTGCCGCCGCTATCTATGCAGCAATTGAAGTAGCGAAAGAACTTGGAGCTGGCAAAAAAGTCTTGGCTTTGGCACCGGATAATGGAGAACGTTACCTTTCAACTACCCTTTACGATTTTGACCAAGAATAAGAAAGAGGCTACGATGTAGCCTCTTTTTCTTCTATCTGCAGAAACAAATTTATTTTCCTTGACTAGTGTCACTCAAAAATTCTTTACTTTCTTTAATCCAAATAGGTAATTGCTTGGCTAAAGGAGTAAAACCAATCTTATGGCGATCATTAGAAAAACGATGATGTCGAAAATGCTTTCTGTTCCCAGCTTCTAAGGTACGAAGAGACAAGCTAGCCTTCCCAGAGTATTCATCAATATCGATAATCTGGGTACAAACTTGATCCCCAATTTTTAAGATATCATGAATGTTGTCGATATATCCACTGCGGATTTCAGAAATATGGATTAAACCGGTTACCCCTGTCTCTAATTCAACAAAGGCTCCATAAGGTTGCAACCCTGTCACAACACCCTTCAGTTTATCCCCGATTCTCATGCTTCATCCTCGATGTCAATGGATTCCATGACCACATCTTCTTTGGGTTTGTCCATGGCACCTGTCTCTACTGCCGCAATTGTATCCAATACTTGATAAGAAGCTTCATCCATTAACTGACCGAACACTGTGTGACGACGGTCCAAATGAGGCGTCCCTCCTTCTTCTGCATAAATTTCTGCAATAGCTTCAGGCCAACCACCACGGGCAATTTCCTTTTTAGAATAAGGAAGGTGTTGGTTTTGAACAATGAAGAATTGACTCCCGTTAGTATTAGGACCTGCATTGGCCATGGATAGGGCTCCACGGATATTGTACAATTCTTCAGAGAATTCATCTTCAAACGATTCTCCGTAGATGGATTCCCCACCCATACCTGTTCCAGTTGGGTCTCCACCTTGGATCATGAAATCTTTAATGATACGATGGAAAATTACTCCATTATAATAGCCATCTTTTGCAAGCGCAATAAAGTTTGCTACTGTTTTCGGTGCTTGATCAGGGAAGAGACGAATCTTCATATCTCCATAGTTGGTATGAATCGTCGCAATTGGTCCTGTCTCTTGATCCATTTTTGTTTGTGGTAAATGCAATTCTTTTTCAACCATTTTTAACTCCTCTAAGGCATGTAAAATGCCATCTTCTTCTAAATTTTTTGTGACATAATCTGCTTTAGCTTTTAATGCATCCTGGGCATTCCCCATGGCAATCGCTAAACCAGCATAGTCAAATAGTTCTAAGTCGTTCAATCCATCCCCAAATGTTAAGACATTTTCTGGTTTGAGACCCAGTTTTTCGACTACTTTTGAGACACCGTGAGCTTTGGATTGCTGATCCAAGACAACATCTGATGAGATTGGGTGCCAGCGAACCAAACGCAATTCCTGCCCTAAAGCTTCTGGGAGGGCATCGAATGTTTTACCAGTCTCGAAGGTCCACATTTGATAAATGGGATGCTTGGTAGCAAAGTCCGGATCTACTGGTAAATTTGGATAGATGGGATCAATGGCTTGGCTCATCTCTTCTGTCCGAGCTGAAAGAGCTGCTTGATGACTCCCAACCAAACCATAATGAATCCCTACCTGCTTGGCCCATGCAATAAAGTCTTGAACAAGTGGATTTGGTAACCTTTCTTCATAAATGACATTCTCCTTACGATCAATCACATAGGAACCATTCAGAGTGACGTAGAAATCAGGTTGGAGAGCCTTGATTTCTTCTGGCACTCCAAAAATCCCTCGACCACTGGCAATGGCTGTGTAAATTCCTTTTTCTCGTAATTGTGAAAACACTCTGGTGACTGAAGCTGGAACATAGCCTGTCTCAACATTTCGTAAGGTATCGTCAATATCAAAAAATACTATTTTTATCTTTTTCGCTTTGTAGCGTGTTTTTGCATCCATGTTGTCTCCATTCAGTATGCTGTCTATTATAGCATCTTTTTAACTAAAAATCTTCTTGAGAGACCAAGTGGTGCTGGAAGGCATAAACTACTGCTTGGGTACGATCACTCACTTCTAATTTTGACAAAATATTTGACACATGGGTCTTGACCGTCTTTAATGAAATGAATAATTCATCAGCTATCCGTTGGTTTTCATATCCCTTAGTTAGCAAAGCCAAGATATCTCGTTCACGCGCGGTCAAGTCATCATGGAGTTCCACGTGATTTTTTCGATACTCAACTTTTTGGCTGACCTCTGTCTCAATCGCCAACTCTCCGTGTTCCACCTTACGAATGGCCCGTAAAATTTCCTCTGCACTAGAGGTTTTGAGCATATATCCCTTGGCTCCCGCATCCAAGACAGGGTAGATTTTTTCATTGTCCAGATAAGACGTTAGGATCAATATTTTTGCATCTGACCACTCCTTCAGGATGGCGAGTGTCGCTTCAATCCCGGTCATATGTGGCATGACAATATCCATAATGATGACATCTGGTCGTTCTTGTAAGGCTATCTCTACACCCTCTTGACCATCGCTAGCCTCTAGGACTTGATCAATCCCATCTTGCATACTTAAATAGCTTTTCAATCCTAAACGGACCATCTCATGATCATCTACTAGTAATAATTTCATCATCTTCTCCTTCTACTAATGGCACTTTAATATCAATGGCCACTCCCTTTTTAGGACTGGTCAAAATCTTAATTCTTCCTGCCATGTCATCCACTCGATCTTGAATATTCTTCATACCATAACTTAGTTCACCCAGCGATTCTGGATCAAATCCAACTCCATCATCTGCTAATTTAAGATGGAGAGACTGTTCTGTTTGCAACAGATAAACATCCAATCGCTTCGCATGGGCATGTCTCAGGGTATTGCTAACCACTTCTTGCACAATCCGGAAAATATGCTCCTCAATTGATTTAGGTAATTTTTGAACATCATGTTCAAAATGAACTTCTAAGTTACTCTTCTCTTGCAGTTCCCTAAATCACCTGCATGCCCTCTACTAAGTTCCGACCTTCCAATTCTGTCGGGCGGAGGTGCAATAAGAGAATCCGCAAATCATTTTGAGCCGTATTTAAAATTTCAGTTACTCCCTTCAACTGTTGCTCCACTTTAGGGAGTTGAAGGACTTGGTCTTGACTGGCTACACCGGACAAAATCATATTGGCTGCAAATAATTCTTGGCTCACCGTATCATGGAGATCCCGGGCAATTCGCCTACGTTCACGTTCCACAATCTCTTCTTCATTTTGCATGACCCGATTTTCTGTTCGTTGCAAATTTTCTGTTAGGCGTTTGAGTTTCCGATCCAAGCGTTGAAAATCTTCATTAATTTCTTTGTTTTCTCCCAGTTTTAATTTTTTTCCTTCAAGAATACCTCTTAGATTTTTCTGAACCGTATGCATGGTAGTGAATTGAACCAGCTTGATAAGGACAATCATAAACAAGGTCAGAGAGCTAGTCAAGCCAAAACCAATAAAGAGAAAGGCACGTAATTTGGACATATCATTCAACAAATCTGTCCACTGAAAGTCAAAGAACCCAAAAATGGAATGGATAATCACCAACAAGACCAACAAGGTGTATATAAAAATCAAGAGATAGTCTGTTCGCTTCATCCTCTGACCACCTCCACATCTCCAACCAATCCTGCTAAAACAACCTTAACCGTCCGATGAGAGCTTTTATAATTGGGTGTTTCAATGCTGATGGTTTCATTTCTTAACTTTCTTGGTGGTTGGGAAAAAAGTCGCAACTCTCCATAGAGGGTATTGACTTGCAAACTGAGTTCCACATCAACCGGAAGGATAATCTTTGTATTTCCAAACATTTCCGCATAACAATGACATTATCGTGATTGACGACAATCACTTCATCTAAATGAAGTGTATCCTTCCCAGCTAATCGAAGAATGTTAATATCGCGGTATTGGCAATTGACCTTTGAAAAATGGTGCAAATCCCCCATCCAGGGCGTCTTTTCTTGTCGAATCTCCGCATCCTCTGCCTGGTCAATTTTCACTTCTTCGTTTTCCCGGTAAAAATAGGGGTAAGCGACAATCATACCATAGAGCACAGCAAATAAAAGAGCTGCAACCACATAAGGATTCAGCATAATAATATAAAACAGCATCATACTGGAGGCCACCAATAAAAAATTACTGCGCTGTTTTCCAATATAATAATACAAGAGTAGTAAGCAAAGGACAACGATTAGGATTACCCGGGAAACACTTCCCGCTAAGATGGTAATGGTCGCCATGGTCAATAACATTGCTTCTACAAATATAAAGAATTGAATCTTCCACATAGTTGAACCTCTCTACCCTATTTTATCAAAAATTCCAAGGTTTCGCTTCGGCCTCTAGGAGGATTCAAGCAAGTCGACTTATACAAACAAATAACCAGACCTAAAGGTCTGGTTATCCATCCATTCTGTTTATGAGGTCGTCTCAGTCTGAGGATGAGGAAGATGTTTCTGTTCCAGAATGATGCTCCTCAGAAGAACTGCTTGACGTTTCTGAAGAACTTGATGCTTTGGAACTACTACTTGAAGGTTCCGTCTTTGGTTCGTAGACAGTCAACACAATTCGTGTCTTTTCAAGATCAAGAGTTGCCATAGGTTCTGGCGTTTGACTGACTATCTGACCAGCATAGGCCTCCATTCCATCTGGAAGATGTTCTGTAGTCTTCCGCTCAATATTGGCTTCCTTGACTCCATATATCTGTACTAAATTAGCGACAGCAAAGTCATAGGTGGAACCAATATAGCTTGGCATATCAATTGAAGTACTTTCTTTTGAAATTTTCAAAACAATCTTCTTCTTGGAATTCATTTGATACTTTTCACCAGCAGCAGGACTTTGCTCAAGAACGATTCCAGCTTCTACTTCATTGGTCTCCACTTCCTCAATAGAAATCTGTTTACTAGATAGTTTATAAGTGTTTTTGAGATCCGCTTCTGCTTCTTCCCTAGACATTCCAACATAATCTGGCATATCAAAAGAATTTGGTCCCTTAGACACAACTAAATCAATTTTACTTTGTTCTTTCTTTTGAGAACCTGCAGTTGGATTGGTTCGAATGATATAACCTTCTGCCACTGAATCACTGTATTCTTCTTTTTCTTCTCCGACCTGAAGACTTTGATTTTCAATGATGGCACGCGCTTCTGCTACCGTTTTCCCAGATACATTAGGGACCGTTTTATTTGCTGGACTCATATAGAGAAGAAAAGCAAAGGCAGCTAGAACAAGAGCAATCGCCACAAATAGAACCTTGTATCGTGTGCGTAAGCGACGTTGTGGTTTGTTTTTTGGAGAGAGGGGAGCCATTCGACTTCCAGTGTCTGAACTGACTTCTTCTTGAGTTGATGGACGTGGATCCGCTGTAGGAAGCGGAGTCGGTTTTGGAACCACATTCACCTTAGGGAGAGTCTTGGTATCTGCCTTAGCTGTATCATCAAACACTAGTTTTTTCTCATTGCGACGTTCGAATGATAAACAACTAGATAAATCCACATACATTTCAGCAACAGATTTATAGCGATCTGAAAGTTTCTTAGCTGTTGCTTTGATGACGATATTTTTCCAAGGCTTGTGGAACATTTTTTTATTCTCTTCCCGAATAGAAGGAAGAGGCTTTTTGAAAATGCTGGAGGGCAATTGTAACTGCACTGTCCCCATCATATGGGATATGCCCGGTCAACATTTCATAGAAAATGATTCCCATTGCATAGATATCACTCTGAATAGTTGCTTTTTGATCCACGAGCTTGTTCTGGTGACAAATAGTGAACCGAACCAAGCATAGAGTTGGTCTGAGTGAGACTGGTCTCTGCAAAAGCTACCGCGATCCCAAAATCAGAAACTTTAGCATTTCCATCTGCTGTCAATAAGACATTCTGTGGTTTCAAGTCACGGTGAATAATCCCTTGGGTATGGGCCAACCGCATAGCAAGAAGGATCTGCCCCATCAATCGAACAGCTTCTTCATTTGATAAAGGAGCATTTTCTTTGATGTAGCGTTTTAAATCCAACCCAGCGACATATTCCATCGCCAAGTATTGTTGGCCATCTTCTTCGCCAATATCCGTAATCCGAACGATATTTGGATGATCCAAATCTGCCATCGCCTTAGCCTCTCGCTGGAAGCGCGCGACTGCAATTGGGTCTGTCTGGTAATTAGTCCTCAGTACCTTAACTGCGACTTCCTCACCATCTAAGATTAAATCCCGAGCCAGGTAAACATCTGCCATGCCTCCTCGCCCAATCTGTTGGATAATCTTATATCGTCCGGCAAAAATTTTGCCGATTTGAATCATGCATTGTCCTCCTCACCGAAGTGAATCAGGACAACTGTAATATTATCTAGACCACCTGCATTATTAGCAAGCGTATCAAGGTTTGGGCTTTTTCTTCCACTGTTACATCACTAAGGACGATATCGCGGATTTCATCTCCAGAAATCATATTGGTCAGTCCATCGCTATTGATTAGAATATAATCTCCTGCTTCAACTGTAATCATGCCAAAGTCCGGTTGCAATTCATCTTTTTGACCAATAGATTGGGTAATAATATTTCTTTGAGGGTGATGAGCTGCCTCTTCTTCCGTGATTTGTCCTGCCTTAAGTAAGGCATTGACCAAGGAGTGATCACTCGTCAACTGACGGTACTCACCATCATGAATCAAACCAATCCGTGAATCGCCTACATGGGCAAACAAGACCTGATTATCAATAATAGCTAAGGCCTCTAAGGTTGTTCCCATCCCTTTGTGTTCTTCATCTTGACCAATGCGGTGGATTTGCTGGTTTTCTTTTTCTAAGTGTTCTGCAAACCATTCCCTGACTTCGTTAATGGTGGTGATTTCTGTTTGTACCCAAGCAGAACCGAGATCGGTAACAGCCATCTCACTGGCAATATTACCAGCTCGGTGTCCCCCCCATCCCATCAGCCAGAAAAATCATTGATTTTCCAGCTTTATTTGTATATTGATTTGCATAGTCCTGGTTATTTGTCCGTCTTTGACCTACATCGGTTAAGATAGAAATTTCCATACTGTCTGTTTCCTCCTGAGATTACGATATTCTACGAAAACGACTGATAAAGAAGCCATCGCTTCCATATAGTTCTGGAGTAATTAAAATACAGCCCTCTTTTAGAATTTCGTTTCGTTCATGATCTAGTGGCACTAGCTCAAAATTAGGATGGGTTGCTAAAAACTGTTGAACCACTTCCGTGTTTTCTTCGCTTATAATTGTGCACGTACTGTAGACTATTATACCATCTTTCGTACACTTTGACAAACGCTATCCAATATTTCCAATTGAACTGCCTGTAGGGAGGCAAAGTCCGCATTGTCTTTATTGTACTTGATGTCTGGTTTCCGACGAATGAGCCCGATTCCAGAGCAAGGAGCATCTACTAATACCTTATCAAAAGCGTCTGCTCCAAAGGTCTCAGATACCTTCCTTGCATCCAATTGCTTGGTCTCGATTTTATCAGCTACTCCCAGACGATTCGCGTTTTCTTGAATTAACAGGAGCTTATGATTGTACAAGTCCAAGGCTGTGATTTTTCCATCAATTAAATAGGAAGCCATATGAACTGTCTTGCCCCCAGGTGCTGCACAGGCATCTAATACCTGGTCTGATGGTTGGACCTCTAAAGCCGGAGCTACCAATTGACTGGTCTCATCCTGGATGGTTAGCTTTCCTTGTTTGAAGTAATCAGAGCCCGCAAAATAGCCATTCTCCTTCACAAGAGCTGTCGAGGCCAATAAAGAATCAGAGGCCTGCAATCGCTTCTTGATGTCTTCTTTTTGGTCCAAATCGACAACTCGAACACTGGCCTTGTTGCGGACATACAGACTCTCAAAAATTGCAATGGCCCGCGTTTCACCATACTCATCAAGCAACTTTTTCACCAACCAAACCGGAAGAGAATAACGGATCGAAAGCCGTTTATTGACTCGTTTAATCCGGTCAATGGATGGAAGCCCCTCTCGTAGTATTTTCCGTAAGAGAGCATTGACATATTTTTCGCTCCCCTTCTTCCGTTGTTTGGCTAGCTCTACTGCTTCATGGACAACAGCATGGGGAGGAATCTTCTCAAGATAGACGAACTGATAGAGGCTCATCAATAAAAGATGATAGATCCATGGATCTATCTGGTCCCGATCAGCGACAAAGTGCGATAGATACCATTCCAAGGTTAGTTTGCGTGAAACCGTCCCATAGACGATTTCGGTTACTAGACTTTTATCCACTTCTGACAGATTCGCTTTCCCCAATCCTTTTTTGAGGGCAATATTTGAAAAAGCACCGTCCTGGAAAATTTCTCCTAAGATAGATAGAGCCAACCCTCGTGCAGTCTGCATCTTATTTACCAAATTGATCACCTACTTGCAATTGTCGCCCTAAGCCATTCAAGAAATCCCCAACAGCCATCTTGGGTTTACCGGCTGGCTGAACAAGGGTCAAGGCCAAGGCTCCTTCTCCCGTTGCAACAACGATTTCATTTTTTTATGAAGAGCTAGGATTGTCCCAGGTTGACCTTGACCTTCATACGGTTTTTGCTTGGTAAATCTTGAAGCGTTCACCCTTCCATAGAGTATGGGCGACTGGCCAAGGATACATACCCCGAACTTGGTTAAAGAGTTCACGGTTGGTCCGTGTCCAATCCAGGCGTTCTTCTTCCGGCTTGATATTTGGAGAGAAGGTGACTTGTTGGGGGTCCTGCGGTTGTGGCTTAAGTTCTCCCGCAAGATAAGCCGGTAGAGTTTCTAAGAGAAGATCCCGACCGACAAGAGCCAATTTATCAAACATGGTCCCCACATTGTCTTCTTCTAAAATAGGGATGGCGCGAGAGGAAATCATATCTCCAGCATCCATCTCTTTGACCATTTCCATGATGGTCACACCAGCTTCTTTATCCCCATTCATGATGGCATAATGAATAGGAGCTCCACCACGGTATTTTGGAAGAAGGGAAGCATGCACGTTGACAGAAAACTTCATCGCCTCTAACAAACGACTCGGCAAGAATTGTCCAAAGGCTGCTGTGACAATCCCGTCTGCTCCCAAAGCCAATAAGTCTTCTAGTTCTTGACTTCCAGATAGTTTCTCCGGCTGGTAGATTGGCAAGCCTGCTTCTAAAGCCGCTTCTTTTACTGGCGTCATTCGGATTTCTTTTTTCCGGCCAACTGCCCGATCTGGTTGGGTCACAACAGCTAGAATTTCATAGCGTTCATCAGAAATCAAGCCTTTTAAGACTGTAGCTGAGAAATCAGGCGTTCCCATAAATAGTATTTTTGTCATTTTTTCTCCTTCTACATAAAACTTTGCGGTTCATTGTCAATGCTGACTCGAAGATCTTGATTTTCCCGCTCTTGAGTATAGTCCAAAATCTGATTTAAAACCTGTGGCAATTGGTCTTCAAACCGGTACTTCAACAGGATTTGATAATGGAATAAATTATGCGTGCGAGCAATCGGTTTTGGCGTTGGTCCCAAGATTTGGACCTGATCGGACAGACCTGCTTTCAACAGGTCCATCACCTGATAAGCTTTTTTAACCACGACCTCTTCTTGTTTGTGAGAGAGGGTTAAACCTACCGTGTAATAATAAGGTGGATAGCCTAATTGGTGGCGCACCTTCATTTCATAGGCATAAAACCCTTCATAATCTTGGCGTTTCGCATATTCAATCGCATAATGATGAGGATTATAGGTCTGAATCAGAACCTGGCCCTCTTTATCCGCACGACCGGCCCGTCCTGCCACCTGGGTTAACAGTTGGAAGGTCCGCTCTGAAGAGCGAAAATCAGGCAAATTTAAAGCTGTATCAGCATTGAGGACACCGACAAGAGTAACATTGGGGAAATCCAAGCCCTTGGCAATCATCTGGGTCCCAAGCAAAATATCGGCTTGTCCTTGACCAAACTGGTCCAACAAGGCCTCGTGACTCCCTTTTTTCCGAGTAGTGTCAACGTCCATCCGCAGAATACGAGCCTCTGGGAAAATTTCTTGTAACTCATCGTAGGCCTTCTGGGTCCCCGTCCCGTAATAACGAATGGATCGACTTTGGCAATTGGGACAGACAGTTGGGATGGCCTTATGGTAATTGCAATAATGGCAGTCCATCGTCTTGGTATCCATGTGGAGGGTCAAGGAGATATCACAATTCGGGCAGGTATCTACCTGACCACACTCCCTACACATAACAAAACTGGAATAACCCCGGCGATTGAGCATAAGGACAACTTGCTCTTTTCTTTGCAGACGTTCTGCAATAGCCTCCAGCAACTTAGGCGTATAAGTTCCAGATTCCTGCTGGCCAATATAGTCCCTGAAATCGATCACTTCTACCTCTGGAATGCGGGCAAGCGGATTAGCCCGTTGGGTCAATTGAAGAAATTCATAGACCCCTTTTCCTGCACGAGCTCGTGTTTCTAGACTAGGAGTCGCCGACCCCAAGACCAAAACAGCCTGGTGATACTGAGCTCGTAGCAAAGCCACTTCACGCGCATGGTAGCGGGGATTGCTATCTTGTTTATAGGTTGCTTCATGTTCTTCATCGATAATGATAGCTCCTAGATTCTTCAGAGGAGCAAAGATAGCAGACCGTGCTCCAACAACTACTTGGGCCTCCCCTCGCTCAACACGTCTCCACTCGTCGTATTTTTCACCGTTGGATAGGCCCGAATGGAGGATGGCCACCCGATCCCCAAAGCGAGAAATAAAGCGATCCGTCACTTGAGGCGTCAAGGAAATTTCGGGAACCAACATAATAGCTGTTTTCCCCTTTTCTAGCACCTCCTGGATGATTTGGAGATAAACCTCCGTCTTCCCACTTCCTGTGACCCCTTCAAGTAAGAAAGGTTTGGAAAGTTGACCAATTTTGCTGGTCACCGCTTGAACCGCTCGTTCTTGTTCAGCATTCAAAACCAAGGCCTCCGTCGACTCCTTGTCTTTAAAGTAGGCTGCCGCACGATTGACTTCTTTTTCTATAATTAATAAAGCTCCCTGGTCAATGAAATAGTTCACCACTGGACGAGAGAATTCCGCCAATAAATCACTCAAAGGTGCTTCCTCCTCTTGACCTTGGACGAACTCACGCAGGGCCAAGCGCTTTTTGGCATTCTTGGCGATTTCCAAATTTTCAAGTAGGTGATAATTTACCCGATACCATTTTTCTGTTTTGATATGTTTACGATCCACTGCTTGGTATTCTACTTCCAACTCTCCCTTACGAGTCAGTCGCATCATTCGTGCTTGAGCATCAATATCCAAAGAAGAAAAGGCCAAACTGGTCGCTGTTCCAAAAATGTCTTCTCGATCTTCTGGCGATAGCAGTTCTGTCGGATGGAGAATTTTGTCATAGGAAGAATTTAAAACACTCGGTAACATGGCTTTCAAGAGGGTGATCTTGTAGGCAAAAACCGTCTTTCGCAACTGATTTGCTAGCCAAAATTGTTCCTCTCCAAGAACCGGTTGGTAGTCTAAGACCTCCACAATACTTTCAATTCTTGGTCTTGAGTTGCTAGAGGGGTTTCCTCTAGGCCAACCACAATTCCTTGAATGAGCCGATTACCCTTTCCAAAGGGAACATGCACTCGCATTCCTTTTTCCAAGAAAGGAGAAAACTCCTCAGGTACTTGGTAACTATAGGACTTATCCGTTTGCATCAAGGGAACATCGACAATCACTTGTGCCAGCATGCTTCCACCTCCTTCCTGTCCTATCGCTAAATAGTAAAAAATAAGATTGAGCGAACCCAACCTTAAATTTTTTCACCATCTTCTTTTTCTTTTGCGATTTGCTCTTTAATTTTACGTTCTTCTTCTTCCTTACGCAAACGTTCTGCTTCGATTCGACGACGAACTGCTTCGCGCTTAGCCTCTGGATCCGGGTGAATCACCACATTTCCTGACTCAATCTCTTCCAAGGCACGCAAGGTAGATTTTACGGATTGAAATTCTTGAGTAGGAGTTGCACCACTTTCTAACTCATGAGCTCTTTTGGCTTCAAGAATAACCAAAGAGTATTTTGACGGTACTTTATCCAACAGTGTATCAATGGATGGTTTTAACATCATAATCTTTTTACCTAATTCCTATTCTAAATTATCGAACCACTTGAGTGGCTTTGGGAAGCATTTCTTGGTAATGACCAATGACCCGATCTACTCGGAAATGTTCCGCCTCAATTACACGTTTGACACGTTCTGCAGCCAAAGGCACTTGATCATTGACAACGGCATAATCATACTCACGCATCAAGGCAATTTCTTCTTTAGCTTTTTCAATCCGCTGAGCAATCACTTCCGCACTGTCAGTCCCACGCCCAACTAAACGATCTTGTAACTCATCCAAATCCGGAGGAGTCAAAAAAATGAAGACGGCATCCGGTACCTTTTTCTTCACCTGCAAAGCCCCTTGCACCTCGATCTCAAGGAAAACATCAATCCCTTTATCGAGAGTTTCGTTCACATAGGTCAACGGAGTGCCATAATAATTACCAACATATTCAGCATATTCAAGCATTTGACCTTGACGAATCAACTCCTCAAACTCTTCACGTGTACGGAAGAAATAATCTACTCCATCCACTTCACCTGGACGTTGAGCACGTGTTGTCATCGATACTGAGTATTGAAATTGATTATCTGAGCTTTCAAAAATCTCACGTCTAACCGTCCCTTTCCCAACACCTGAGGGTCCTGAGAAAACGATTAATAATCCTCGATCCGCCATTTTGTCTCCTTCGCTATCTTTCTATCTAGTGTAACAAAATTAGAAAGATTTTTCAACAGATTTTTCCTAGAGACAAGGCTTCTAGCCACTTCTAGATGAAGCAATTATTCTCTTTTAGGATCCTATTTTCAATGCAACTCAAAAAAATAGTCAGCCAAGGATCTTTCACCTTCGCTGACTATCTTTTTTATAGACGGCTTTTAACAAGCTCTATTTTGCATAATCAATGGCACGCAATTCACGAATAACGGTTACCTTGATATTACCAGGATACTCCAAGCTAGACTCGATCTTCTCACGAATGTCATGAGCTAAGATGGTCAACTTATCATCCTTGATCTCTTCAGGGCTTACCATAATTCGGATTTCACGACCTGCTTGCAAGGCAAAGCTAGTCTTGACTCCCTTAAAGCCATTTGCAATTTCTTCAAGATCTTGAAGACGTTTGATATAACTTTCAAGAGACTCGCTCCGAGCACCTGGACGAGCCGCACTTAAAGCATCCGCTGCTGCTACAATAACAGCTATGACACTTTCTGGTTCCACGTCTCCATGGTGACTGGCAATGGTATTAACAACAACAGGGTGCTCTTTGTATTTACGAGCCAACTCTGTTCCAATTTCTACGTGACTACCTTCTACCTCACGGTCGATGGCTTTTCCAATATCATGTAGGAAACCAGCTCGACGAGCCAAGGTAGCATTTTCGCCAAGTTCACTCGCAATAATACCAGATAACTTAGCAACCTCAATCGAGTGACGCAAAACATTTTGACCATAAGAGGTTCTAAATTGCAAGCGTCCCATAATTTTCATCAAGTCAGGATGTAGATTTGGGGCCCCAATTTCATAAGCAGCTGCTTCACCGTATTCACGGATTCGTTGATCAATTTCCAGACGGTTCTTCTCTACCAACTCTTCAATACGAGCTGGATGAATTCGACCATCTTTCAAGAGACTTTCCATGGTCATCCGTGCGATTTCCCGACGAATCGGATCAAATCCTGACAAGGTGACTACTTCTGGTGTGTCGTCAATAATGACATCCACACCTGTTAAGCTTTCAAAGGTACGAATATTCCGACCTTCACGACCAATGATTCGCCCCTTCATCGCATCATCTGGCAAATGAACCGTTGAGTTTGTCTGTTCTGCAACAAAATCACCTGCCATCCGTTGCATGGCTTGAACCAAGATATCTTTCGCAACTTTGTCTGAACGTTCTTTTACTTCCAATTCTGCATCTCGGATACGAGTCGCAATTTCTTTTGAAAGATGTTCTTCTGTTTGCGTTAAGATAATATCACGCGCTTCCGATTGAGTAAGAGAAGCAATTTTTTCTAATTCTTCTTCTTTTTTCTTTTCTAGCTCATGTAATTGTTCTTCACGCGCATCAATGTGTTTAGTTCTATCTGAAAGACTTTGCTCTTTTTGTTCAAGAGTTTGTTCTTTGCTCGTAAGATTATCATCTTTGCGATCAAGATTATTTGAACGTTCCGCCAAGCGGGTTTCTAATTGTTTTAATTCTTGACGCTCTGATTTAAACTCAGCATCGACCTCTTCTCGATATTTTCTGGCTTCTTCCTTTGCCTCCAAAAGTGCTTCTTTTTTAAGTGAACTAGACTCATGCTTAGCTTCTTTCAAAATCAAATCAGCTTCACGCTCTGCCTGTCCACGTAAATTCGTTGCTTCTTGTTCAGCATTTAAAAGAGTAAGTTCTGCAGCTTCTTTCGATGCTTTCATCTTCACTGAGATCCCTACATATCCAATGACTAAACCAATGATTGCGGCAAAAACAATTGCAATTCCAAATTCCATGTTTTTACCTCTAATCTAATGAATAGTTGAATTAAAAAATTCTTTATCATTTTATCATATTTTCCAAAAATTAACAAACAAATTTTCTAGCTAAAACCAATATATTTCTGCTGTTTTTTAAAATTTCTCCGCCTTGATTCTAGCAAGAAAATAGCTTCAATTAACAGATTTCCATCACACATCTTCACCACCACTATGTTCCTTTTATCTCACAGCCCCTAGTGTTTTCTTCCCTCACCAATTGTGCTATAATCAAGAAAAAAGAAATTGAGGAAGTTAAATGACCAAAGAAGTTATTGTGGAAAGTTTCGAACTAGACCACACTGCTGTAAAAGCTCCTTACGTTCGCCTGATCGGAGAGGAAACTGGGCCAAAAGGAGATGTGATTTCAAACTACGATATCCGCTTGGTACAACCAAACGAGGACTCTATCCCTACTGCTGGCTTGCATACCATCGAGCATCTCTTAGCTATGTTAATCCGCAAGCGTATTGATGGCATGATTGATTGTTCTCCATTCGGGTGTCGTACTGGATTTCACATGATTATGTGGGGACAACACGATCCTAGAACAATCGCTGAGGTAATCAAGTCTTCCTTAGAGGAGATAGCTGAAGCTACAAGCTGGGAAGATGTTCCTGGGACCACTATCGAGTCTTGCGGTAACTATAAAGATCACAGTCTCTTTTCTGCTAAAGAATGGTGCAAATTGATTCTCGAACAAGGTATTTCTGACGATCCTTTTACTCGCCATATCGTATAAAAAACAAAGGGAGAGGGAAAGAACTCCCACTAATTAAAAAGAGTTCGTTTTCCCACCCCCGCACAGTTGATTGGGGCATCTTTGGAGCTTAAAAAGCGCACAAAGATACCCATCAACCGCTGCGCCATGCAGTTATTCCTATCAAACATTGAAGGCTAGACAGTTTTTGTCCAGCCTCTTTTTTTAGTTCTTAATAATCTAATGCATCTGCATGGCCTTTGCCATTTCCAACAAAGTAACCTGTTTTAGCATTGATACTAAATAAGTAAGTACCATCTGGTTTAAAGAGGTTGTAGTAACCATTCCCCCTTGATAATATTCACACGCTCCAGAATGTATTGATCCCCAATGATATGACCACGTTCCCGAGCAATCTTTAGAATCTTTTCAAGGACTCCTGGATTAAAGGTCCAAGCAGGATTGTAAACATCATCAAGCGCCGCCTGATTGTATGGTACCCGACTCAAATTCCGTTGAAGAGGCACACCAGTACTTTGAAGACCAAAGCCAGAGTATCCAGGATTAACACCTCCTGTTGTATTGCCAGCCCCTGGTGTCACTTGAGGAGAGCTAGGTGCGGTTGTCACTGTTGCGGGACCAGTCGTCGCCGTAACTCCACCTGTACTATTCCCTCCATCTGTGACTGGAGCTGGTGTCGCAACTTGTTGCGAACGACCTTGAGTCGCAGCATCCTTCAACAATTGATTCAATTGTGTATTGGCTGTTGAAGCATCTGAAAAGACTGCATCACTTTTCACTTGAGCATTGGCATCAATAACACCATCTTTGATAACTGGACTGGTAAACTGAGAGTTCACTGTCTGAATCGCTGATACTTGCTTGACCAATTCATCATACTTCGTCTTCGCAGCTTCGTACTCTTTGGTATCTTTCAACTTATCCAAGCTTGCTTTTAATTTTTCCAAATTACCAAAAGAATCATTTTTTAGGCTTGTTTTAGAGTCATCTGTAAAGAAGCTGGCATATTGATCATTAAATTCTTTGAGAGCAGCTTCCGTGTTAACGCTACTTGAAGAAGAAGAGGAAGAAGACTTGCTTGACGAGCTAGAAGAAGAAACAAGCTTGGTTTCCCCATTTGATTGGTTGCGCATCCATTGGTAAGAGAACCAGCTAGCTGTCGCCACTGCTGTTAAAGCAAGAACTGAAAGGAGGACTGGCTTCACACGACTCTTTTTCGGCTCCACTGGGATCTCAATTTCTTCTTCTACGTATGGTTCTGTTGGTTCTGGACCAAATTTAATCTTAGCTGGACGTTCTAGGGGAAAGGGATCTGGAATTCGCTTTGTCTCTCCTAAATCCTCTGTTTCAACTGCTACAGTCGTTTCTTCAACTGGAGCATCTGTACTTCCTGTGATTTCTTCAGTCGCCAAAGGTTGTTTCATGATGAGGGTATCAAACTTATCAGCTTCGATTTCTTCTCGGTGTTGCTTGATGTACTTATCGAGAACATTGTCCGTCTCTTTAACACCTGCTTCGATCTCTTCTGCCTTACGATTGGCTTGACCGATGGTCATTTCTTTTGCATCTTGAAAATCAAGAACTGACTCTGCATCTTGACCCAATTGCTGTTTATCTTCTTTTGTCATATGCTTCCTTTCTCATTTGACGATTGTCGTCGCACCCGTTCTCCAAAAAATTGATACAAATCAACCTTTAAGGTCCCGTTATATAATTTCCGTTTTTTATCTGCTGGACGCCCAAATTTCTTCTCAAAGTTTTCATCACTGGTCAAGATAAACTTACTCCAGGTCGTCAAGGGAGCAAAAACCTCACCCATTTCAGCATACAGTTTTGTAACTCCAGCATCATCAGATAAGCGTTCTCCATATGGAGGGTTAGAGATGATGACCCCATTGATCTTATCAGATCGCAATCTTGAACCCGCATTTGTTTAAAGGTGATGTCTCTAGCGACCCCAGCTTTTTGAGCATTCTCTTTAGCAATCTCAACCATCCGCGCATCGATATCCGTTCCCATAATATCCAACACTAGGTCCCGATTGATTTTTTTACTGGCCTCTGTGCGAACTTCTTGGATCAGACGATCGTCTACCCAATTCCAGTCTTCAAAAGAGAAGGTTCGTCTCAAACCGGGTGCTATCTGACGAGCCATCATCGCTGCCTCGATACAGAAGGTCCCTGATCCACATGTAGGATCAATCAAAGGTTTATCTGGATACCAATTGGAAAGTTGGAGAATAGCTGCCGCCATATTTTCTTTAATTGGAGCTCCCCCTTTTTCAGTCCGATAGCCACGTTTGAATAGACTACTACCTGTCGTATCAATCAAGATCGTTGCTTGGTCCTTCAAAATAGAAACTTCGATTTTAAACTCTGCGCCATTTTCAATCAGAGGAACCCCTTCAGGGCGAGCATAATGCTTCTGCAATTTCTTAACGATAGCTTTTTTCGAAATAGCTTGTACACTCGGTTCATTGTGTAGTTTGGACTTGACACACTTCGCCTTTGCAATTGGGAAGCGGGCCCCTAAAGGAAGGTATTGAGCCCAATCTAAGGCAAAAATTCCTTGGAAAAGTTCTTCAAAGGTAGGAGCTGGAAATGACCCGACCACAATTTTGATCCGATCAGCTGCTCGAAGCCAGAGATTGGTTTCGATGATCGCACGAACATCTCCCTGAAAACGAACGCGACCATTTTCCACTTGACAGTCATAGCCCAGATCTCGTAATTCACGACCTACTACAGCCTCTAGACCAGCTGCAGCTGTCGCGATCAATTCAAATTGTTTTTTCATTTGTTACCCATTACTTAAAAAAGGAGGTTGAGATCACTCTCCCCCTCACCACCTATATGCAATTTTCTATAAGCCATGTTTTGTTCCAGAAATGACTAGGTACCATTCCCTTCGATAATCATCTGTCTACTGTTTCCAGTCAGGATACTATGTTCGTTTCCATGCATCCCATGCCCCGACCAAAGTTTGGGTTGCTAGCTTGAGGGGTTTACCTCGTTCCACTTTTTAGGTTTCCCTAAAAACTACGTCACTGTGGCACTTTCAGAGTTACTAAAACCTATCCGAAGACTTAGCCCGTTCGCTCGCCGTAACTTGAACATCAAGTCCCTAGGCTTATGGATTCACCTAGCACAAACACTACAGGCATCACAGCCTGTGCTAGCATGGACTTTCCTCATGAGAGAAAGCTCTCACGCGATTATCCAAATTGCACCTTTTACTATAATTCTTTCTTAAAATTCGCGATCAACAACTTGCTTGCCAAAGACTTCTTTTTCCAAGCGATTTAAGCGTTTCAAGATATCAAAATTCGTCGTCGTTGTCACTTGAGGGAACTCATGTTTCGGAGCAGGCTCTTGTACAGATTGACTCGGAGTTACTTGAACGGCTTTCTTGGCTACTTCTTCACGGAGTCGTTCGTTTTCTTCTTTCAACTCTTTAACCAAAGTCGCATAGGTTTCATAGTCTTTGATAACATCGTCCAAAAATTCATTTACTTCATCTTTGTTGTATCCACGAACTTCTTTTTTGAACTCTTGATCAAAAATATCTTTCGCAGTAAAAATAATACTGGCCATCTTTCTCTCCGTTCTAGTTAATCATATCAATTATATAAAAAAAGAGGGGCAAAAATCAAGGTAAATTACTTATTTTTCGCAAATTTTTTCTGCTACTTCATTTAAGTCATCAAAGTTTAATCTTTTGATATAGAATGGATCCATATCTACCATCATCTTGTAAAGATATTTAAGATTGGTTTCATGTTCAGGGTCATAAAATAAATAAGCTCCATCCGTGTTTTCTAACAAAAATTTGTTAAAGTCTTTAAATTGTCCTGGATTGGCATAAGAAGGATAGGCATACTTGACGAAATCAACCTGCTTAAACTGGCTAAGAATTTCCTGATTGGCTTCATTCCAATTCTCCCCCTGGTTTTCAAACATAAAGATGGTCGCCAACTGAAGTTCATAGTCCTTCTGCATTTCTTTTGCAACCTCTAAGACCCAAGCTTCAAAACCTAAATTTCCTGTAAAGACCAGCCATTTGACCCCCTCTTCTAAAAAGCGTCTTAAATCTTGTCGGATGGCCTCTTTAATGATAGGTAGTCGTGGATCCTTGGCTGATAAGATTCCTAATTCATATGGTTTATAGCCTGTAACAAGCAAACTATTCATAATTTCCCTTCCCCTCTTCAATTTATGTTATAATAGAGTGATGTAATTGTACCAATAAGGAGTTTTATGGTCAACTATCCTCACAAACTTACCAAGAAATCCTCTTCGCCCCTTCAGCGAAAACAGAGTGTGAACTTTGCCAATCGGGGAATGTCATTTGAAAAAATGATTAACGAGAGCAACCAGTATTACCTTTCTAAGGGACTGGCCGTTATTCATAAAAAGCCAACCCCTATTCAGATCGTCAAAGTGGACTATCCTCATCGCAGTCGAGCAAAGATTGTAGAAGCTTATTTTCGTCAGGCCTCTACCACGGACTACTCCGGTGTCTACAAAGGCCACTACATTGATTTCGAGGCTAAGGAAACCCAACAGAAACAATCGATGCCGATGAAGAATTTTCATCAGCACCAGATTGATCACATGGCTGCTGTCATTCAGCAGGGCGGGATTTGTTTTGTGCTTTTGCATTTTGCAAAGCTCAGTGAGACCTATCTGCTGCCAGCTCCTTCCTTAATTGACTATTACAACATCGATCATGGCAGTAAATCCATGCCACTCACCTATGTTCGGGAGAATGGCTATCGTATTGAGACGGATCGCCTTCCAAGCATCCCCTATCTTGATATTATTGAACAGAATCTACTAGGCGGTAATTAAATGAACAAACAAACAGTTATCCAGTGGTTAAAATATGTTGCCATTGTGGCAATTTCCTTCTTCTTGCTCTTATTCGTTCTCGGAGGGCTAATTTAGCTACTACGCTTTCAAAGCTCCAACCCTCTCTGAGAAAGACCTGGTCGCAACGACTTCTAGTAGAATCTTTGACAACCAAAACAATATGATTGCCGATTTAGGGGCTGAGAAGCGGATCAATGCAGAGACCAATGAAATTCCAACCGAGTTGGTCGACGCCATTGTAGCGATTGAAGACCATCGATTCTTTAACCACCGAGGGGTTGATTTCATTCGAATCGCTGGTGCCTTTGTCAACAATCTCCGAGGAGGGCGTCAGGGTGGTTCCACACTGACCCAGCAGTTGATTAAGCTGACCTACTTCTCTACTTCCTCAGCCGACCAGACCTTGTCCCGGAAGATTCAAGAAGCCTGGCTGGCCACTCAGTTAGAACAAAAGGCAACCAAACAAGAAATATTGACTTATTACATCAATAAGGTCTATATGTCTAACGGAAACTATGGGATGCAAACAGCTGCCCACAGATACTATGGTAAAGAACTCAAAGATCTCTCTCTTCCTCAGCTAGCCCTCTTGGCTGGGATGCCACAAGCACCCAACCAATATGACCCTTACACCCATCCAGAAGCTGCTCTAGAACGGCGCAACATAGTCCTCAAAGAAATGTTTGAGATGAAGGCTATTTCTAATGAGCAATATGAAAATGCTGTTAATACTCCCGTTACAGATGGCCTCCAAAGTTTGACGGCCTTAACCAACTACCCAGCTTATATGGATAACTACTTGAAAGAAGTTATCCAGCAGGTAGAAGAAGAGACCGGCTATAACCTATTGACGACCGGGATGGATGTGTATACCAACGTCGATACCGAAGCACAAAAACGTCTCTGGGACATTTACAACTCAGATGATTATGTCAATTATCCAGATGATGATATACAAGTTGCCTCTACCGTCATCGATGTTAGCAACGGGAAGGTTGTGGCTCAATTAGGTTCCCGCCATCAATCAACCAACGTTTCCTTCGGAACCAACCAAGCTGTCGAAACCAACCGCGATTGGGTTCTACCATGAAACCAATCACTGACTATGCCCCTGCGCTTGAATACGATGAATATAGCTCAACAGCTGCAACTATTCCAGATACGCCATATAACTTCCCTCACTCCAACACTCCCGTCTATAACTGGGACCGGAACTATTATGGGAACATCACCATGCAACAAGCGATCCAGGAATCTCGAAATGTTCCTGCTGTTCGCGCCCTTGATAAAGTCGGCTTGAAGAAAGCTCAAAAATTCTTGAGCGGTATTGGTATTGAATATCCTGAGATGGTTTATGCAAATGCTATTTCAAGTAACACCAGTGACTCCAGCAACAAATACGGAGCCAGCAGTGAGAAGATGGCTGCTGCCTATGCCGCAATTGCCAACGGTGGTACTTACTACAAACCACAATACGTCAACCGCATCGTCTTTAGTGATGGCAGCACTCGTGAATTTGATAACCCAGGAACACGGGCTATGAAAGAAACGACTGCTTATATGATGACTGATATGATGAAGACTGTTCTGACATCTGGAACAGGATATAATGCAGCTATCTACGGAGCCTACCAGGCTGGTAAGACCGGTACCTCTAACTATGCGGATAATGAATTGAAAAAACTCACAAAGAATTACTATAGTTCTGGCATTGTAACACCAGATGAATTGTTCGTCGGCTACACTACCCAATATGCTATGGCAGTTTGGACCGGTTACACCAACCGTCTCACTCCAGTTCTCGATGATGGCGTTAAAGTTGCGACTGACGTCTACAAGCAAATGATGCTTTACTTACTAGAGCAGTATGGATCAGGAACGACCGACTGGGAACAACCAAATGGACTCTATCGTAGCGGTTCTTTCCTCTATCTCAATAATGGTAAGAACAACTACAATTACTATTATGAGCCAAGCTATACAGCTGAAGAAACGAGCGAATCAACAGAAGAAAGCTCAAGCTCAAGTTCATCTAGCTCAGAGGAAAATTCTGAACACACCGAACCTTCTGCTAAAGAAAACGAGCAAAATCGTTAGTTAAATGATTTAAGCCCAAACAAAAGCACGATTGTTAATCAACAATCGTGCTTTTCTATTCAATTTATTTAGAAGCCAGAGCTCCCATTGGATCCCAAGGAGCTAAGACAATCGGTTCTGCCTCATAAGCAGCCAATTCCTCCGCTGTCAATAGTTCCTTGCGGACAACGATCTGGTAGGTGTATTCGTCCATCCAGGCATCGGAAGCTACAAAGTATCCATCTGTTCCGACTTTGTCTCCCCAAGAATTCTCAACTTTCCATTTGAGAGGGCGTCCAGCTTCGTCCAGGTCCACACCAGTCAAGACCATAGCATGGGTCATGAGACTTTCTGCATAATCCAAACGCCCTGCCTTATCTTGAGTCAGCTGGATATCCATTCCCGCTTCAAAGTCATAGACATCTGTTGCCAGGATTCCAGCTTTGCGGTTGCTGACTTGGCCGACATCCGATCCAAACCAAACAGTTTCCCCAGCTTTCATTTGGGCAATGGCCAATTCTTTCAAGCGCTCCATCGGAACGTTGAGGTAGCGGACTTCACGGCTACCGACCACATTCCCCAGCATCTCTACTGTGTAAGACTGGCCATAAGGCTTGTCTACCGTAGGCGCATTGATAACAGAAACGTAGTCCTCCAACTGAAGATCCACATATTTTTTGTAAAAGCTTTGAGGTGTCAAGCCAGACTCTGTGTGGAAATTATTGTCCTTATCGCGATAAGAAAAACTAAATGTACGAGGAGGCAAGCCAAGTGACATGGCCAAGAAATTAAAGATTTCTTGGAGGAGTTCTTCTTTCTTGCTTTGAACCGTTGCTTGATCTGCTCCACTCGCAAGTAATTCGCGAAGGATCTGAGCATCTTGGCGCAATAATTTATTTAAGTAGGTATTGAGCTCTCGGCTATTGCTAGATGAGATGGATTCTGGATAGACAGACTTGGGTACGACCCCATATTTTTCAAAGAGGGAAACGACCATATCCCATTGACCACCATCTTGTTGAGGAGTTTGAAGGAGGAAGGCCACCTTGCGGCTGGTTAAATCCTGATCCGCTGTCGCAATGATTTGTTCCAAGAACCAGTTGGATTTTTCGTACTTGTCCCAAAAGAAAGTGTGTGCTTGAGACAACTCAAAATCCTCTAATTGGAAGCTCGAAATCATTTTATGACGGAAGGTATTCAGAGCCGCAAACATCCAGCAACGACCAGAAGCTTTCTGGTCCGTCACCTTGTCCTTGGTTAAATCAAGAGAAAAGACGGGTGTGTTTTCTACTGCACTTTTGCGTGTCTCTAAAGCTGCATGAATCCCATTGTGGGTGATGGCATTTTCGAGAGCCGCAAATTTCACATTTGCTTGGTAATTTGTATAAAGTTGATCTGTAAATTCTTGTGTTAATTCTGACATAAGATTCTCCTTTGTAAAGCTACTTACCATTATAGACCATTGTCTAAAATCTTCAAGTAAAAATTGTTTTAAAGATTAGAAGAGTTGATGGTATTTACCGTTAGAATCAGGCACTTGAAACAGAGCTCCGTATTGCGCCTTATTTCCATCAAAGTGTTCGTTCAGGAGTCATCTTAGCTCTCCATCAGCAATTTGAGTCAAGTTCTCATTCCTACAATACTAAATAGTTCGTTAGAACTAAATAATTCATGATCTGATGTTTATTTTGCCATTCTTTTCAATCCAGTATCGTTTCTCCTCAGGTATCAAATGATCGAATCGCCCTGAACAAAACGTCCATTCATTTGGCACATATCGTTCGTAGTTTTTCATTCCCAGATGGTTTGAATAAAACTCTTCTTTATCAAAATCAATTAAAAGATCCGGGAGCAAGGCTTTTCCTTCCAGAATCATCTCTGAATTGAAGTCCACACACTCCATTGAACGTCTAATCATTGTGATCAATTCTTCAACGGTCACCTTCAGACAGTCATCTTTATACAGTTCTAAGTAGTTCTCAAGATTACTTTTTGTAATTACGTGAAGATTCTGTTGAATCTCAGGTAAATAGGAGAAATCAAGATCCAGACCTGCTTCCTTATATGCCTGAATATATTTATCGATATCCATTGTCCACATATCGTTTGAACAAATATACCAGTTAAACTGATGATTCGCAATAACCCCAACAATAATGACTTCTGGTTTCTCTATTAATTGATCTTTTTCCATAAATTTTCCTCCTATTTCCCATGCCTACATAACTGGAAACCTACAATTAGGCTAGCCAAGCAATCGCTCCCTCCCTATAATACCGAATTATACTTTGACAAGCAAGTTAGTGACCGAGTAGCTAGCAAAAAAAGCCAGCTAAAAGGGTTTAGCTGACTGATGTCATATCTAATAAAAATTATTCTCTGCTCGATCATCTAGCAGAGAAAGCAAGTATTCCACATTCACAAATTGATCTCACTGATCTAGACACTCTATTAATTTTTGACATTTTTCATCGATCAATTCTCTATTTACCAATTGTTGTATCCATTTATCTGGAATACCTTCCAGTTTGTAGAGAGCTCCAGCAAAGCTTCCTGTGATTGCACCAATCGTATCGGTGTCATTTCCGAGATTGACCGCTTTTAAAACTGCTCCTTCAAAAGTCTCTGTTGTCCCTAGACACCAGAGACTAGCTTTCAGACTATCAACCACATAGCCTGTAGACATTATTTCTTCTCGTTGTTTTTGATAAAAATCCTTGTCAAATAGCTCTCTGAACTGATCTTGGTATTCTTTCCAGTATTCTGAATTTGATCTGAAATAATCCTCTAACAGAGGTTGAAGGTCTTCTAACGTCTCTTTCAATGACTTATTGAATAGTAAATCGATTAAAATCTGAACATAAATAATAGAGGCAACAAGCGACCTTGGGTGCGCATGTGTCACCTGAGTATATTTCTCAATTTTTCCACAATTGTGTGTAAAATCACTTCTATCTTTTAAAACGAAAGCCAAGGGTGCAATCCGCATAAGAGCACCATTCCCATTGTCTCGTTCCCCCTCTTCCTCCACATTCCTCTGGAGAGACACCAGACAAGTACCGCTCAATCGCTTGATTGGTAGCAATTCCGATATCAAAACAAGTCCCAAAGGGCGTCAAATAACCTTGACGATAAGCAACAAACTTATCCATTAATCCAGATAAATCTGATTTTTCACTCAAATGTTCTACTAGAGCAAGAGTTAAAGAGGTATCATCAGACCAAGTCCCAGGTGGCTGATTATAGGTTCCATAGCCCTCCATCTTTGTAATATGGTAGGAGTCTCTTTCATTGAACTCAACAGGAACCCCTAGCGCATCCCCAATAGCCAAACCATAGATAAGCGAGTATATCTGTTCCTTTAAATGATCCATTTTATCTTGTCTTAACTCCTCATCGGATTTATTCTGCAATCCCATGGCCTTCTCCTATCTAATTTTTAAACGATCATTCATTTTTACCGTATACATCTGTTCCACAATTCAACCAGAATTTTTCTGCTTCTGGAATCTTATCCCAAAATGACTTATATTGTTTTTTTGACTTATCTGGTCACTTTACTATCGATTTTTTCTTTCCTATCAACGCCAGAAGGTATCAAATACCGTAATCGGTAGATGACGTTTGTGTTGGCCTTTGTGCCACCAATTTTCAATAGTTGCTTGAGCTTCTGGGCTAACTGATTTCCCTTCTAGGTAGTCATCAATTTCTGCATAGGTCACCCCAAGAGCTACTTCGTCAGCGATACCCGGCTTCTCCTCTTCCAAATCTGCAATCGGTACCTTCTCATACAAGGCTGGATCAGCTCCCAGCGCCTGAAGCAACTGCTTGCCTTGGCGCTTGTTGAGGCGGTAAAGCGGAAGGATATCGGCTCCGCCATCCCCAAACTTTGTAAAGAAACCCGTGATATTTTCGGCCGCATGGTCCGTCCCAATAACAGCTCCACTATAGGCACCCGCCAAAGCATACTGAGCAATCATTCGGCTCCGTGCCTTGATATTGCCCTTATTGAAGTCTGAGACATCCGTTCCTGTCGCTTCTACGGCACGCTCCATGGCATCGACTGATTCCTTGATGTTGACAACCAAGCTCACATCTGGTTGGATAAAAGCCAAGGCCTTTTGGGCATCTGCTTCATCTGCTTGGACACCGTAGGGCAAGCGGACTGCAACAAACTGATAACTGGCATCTCCAGTCTCTGCCCGCATTTCCTCCATGGCCAATTGAGCCAGGCGACCCGCTAGGGTCGAGTCCTGTCCTCCCGAAATTCCTAAGACAAAGGTCTTTAGAAAAGGATGTTTTTGCAAGTAGTCCTTCAAAAAATCAATCGACCGGCGAATCTCTTCTTGAGGATCAATGACCGGCTTGACCCCTAATTGGGCAATAATGTCTTCTTGTAGGCTCATTCTTCTTCACCTCCCAAGGCTTTCTGACGCATCTGATCAATCAGGTCCATCTTATCTTGCCATACATCCTTGGCTAAGTCTACTGGGTAATGTTGTGGATTGAGGACACGTTTGTACTCATCCCAGAGCTTATCGAATTCCTTCCGAGCATAGGCTTGGATATCCATCAAAGCTGGCAATTCGTAGACTTGTTTTCCTTCTTTGAAAATATCAACCAAGAGCGGGATGGCGTCAAAATCACGAACCGTCTTCTTGATATAGGTATAGGTCGGATGGAACATCTTGATTTCTGTCAGTTCATTGACATCTACTCCATCGTAAGTGATGTAATCTCCTTCAGATTTGCCCTTTTCCCGACTGGTAATGCGCCAAACTTGCTTCTTCCCTGGAGTTGAGACCTTCTCAGCATTGTTAGACAGCTTGATGGTGTTTCGCATTTGACCATTTTCGTCTTCGATAGCAACAATCTTATAGACTGCTCCAAGGGCTGGTTGGTCATAGGCCGTGATTAACTTGGTTCCGACACCCCAGACATCAATCTTAGCCTTTTGCATCTTCAAGTTGAGGATGGTGTTTTCATCCAAATCATTTGAGGCATAGATCTTCGCTTTTGTGAAACCAGCTTCATCCAACTGCTGGCGAACCTTTTTAGAGATGTAAGCAATATCTCCAGAATCAATCCGCACGCCTAGGAAGTTAATGCGATCGCCCATCTCACGCGCTACCTGAATCGCAGCTGGAACTCCGATACGCAACGTATCATAGGTATCCACTAGGAAGACACAGTTGCGGTGGGTCTCAGCATAGGCCTTAAAAGCTTGATAATCATCGCCATAGACCTGCACCAAGGCATGGGCATGGGTTCCAAGCACTGGAATATCAAAGAGTTTTCCTGCACGAACGTTACTAGTCCCGCTAGCACCTCCAATAACGGCTGCACGGGTTCCCCAAATAGCCGCATCCATTTCTTGTGCTCTACGAGTCCCGAACTCCATCAAAGGTTCGTCTTCGATCACAGACTTGATCCGAGCTGCTTTTGTGGCAATCAAGGTTTGGAAGTTGACAATATTGAGGAGGGCCGTTTCAACCAACTGACACTGGGCAAGTGGTCCTTCTACTTGAACAATCGGCTCATTGGCAAAGACCAGATCCCCTTCTTTGGCAGAACGAACGGTCAATTCCATTTTAAAATTTTTCAGGTAATCTAGGAAGGCTCCTTCGTAGCCCAAGGATTCTAAGTAGGCAATATCTGACTCAGAAAAACGTAGATTCTTCAAATAGTTGACAATGCGCTCAAGACCCGCAAAGACAGCATAGCCATTTTTAAAGGGTTGCTGGCGGAAATAGGCTTCGAAAACTGCCTTTTTATTGTGAATGCCTTGTTCAAAGTAAACTTGCATCATATTGATTTGGTACAAATCTGTATGGAGAGTTAAACTATCATCTGGGTACATGTATGATCCCTCTTCTTCTTTCTTACTTCATGGCACCAGTCGCGCTCCGTCAACTGGCACAGTCCAAAATAATTTTAAACACATTATAGCACATTTTACAGGTCCACATGAGTTTAATCTGGGTTAAACCTCATTTTTCATCGTAAAAAAGAAGGGATATTCGCCTCTTTCCATCAGACGAACATCCCTTCCTTCTTTCTTATTCTTCGTGTTCAGTAATATATTTATAAGCTTCTTGACCAGCAACAGCGCCGTCTCCAACAGCTGTGGTAACCTGACGAAGATCTTTTTGGCGAACATCCCCAACCGCAAAAACACCTGGGACTGAGGTTCTCATATGATCATCCGTCACTACCCAACCATTCTCATCCAAAATACCAAGTTCAGTCGCAAAATCACTGACAGGATCCAAGCCCACATAGATAAAGACACCACCTGCTGCTTGCTCGCGGACTTGACCAGTTTGAACATCTTTTAAAAGCAGACTAGTCACACGGTTGTCCCCTTTGATCTCTTCGACCACTGTATTCCAAGCAAAGTGAATCTTTTCATTGGCAAAAGCTCGGTCTTGAAGAACTTTTTGGGCACGTAGGGCATCGCGTCGGTGAACAATGGTAACAGTCTTAGCAAACTGAGTCAGGAAAATTGCCTCTTCAACCGCTGAGTCTCCTCCACCAACGACCATGAGGTCTTCATCTCGGAAGAAGGCTCCATCACAGACGGCACAATAAGAAACCCCACGACTATTCAATTCTTCTTCACCTGGAACTCCCAATAAACGATGGTTGGAACCTGTCGCAATAATAACGGTCTTAGCTTGTAGGAGACCACCATCTGTCGTAATTTCCTTGTAGCTTCCTTGATTAACAATATTTTCGGCTCTGCCGAACAAGTGTTCCACTCCTAAAGCTTCTAGAGGTTCGAACATTTTTCAGCCAATTCAGGACCACTGATGTTGGCATAGCCTGGATAATTTTCAATGTCAGACGTGTTGTTCATCTGTCCGCCAGGAATTCCTGCTTCTAACAAGGCAACTTTGAGATTGCTGCGGGCTGCATACAAGGCTGCGGTCATTCCCGCAGGTCCTGCGCCGATAATCAGTGTATCATACATAAGCTTCTCCTTTTGTTGTAACTATCTTGATTCTAACTCCAATTCAATCATTTTGCAATTATCTTGCTCGAAGAATAAACAGAACTCCAATGACTGCAAAGGTAAGGACTGGAATTGTCATAATATCAATTAATAAAATATCATAGAGGTGTAACTGGCGTTCCTTAGCTGTTTTATCCGTCTTACGAGCTGCTCGCAAGACTATCCAAACAGCTGAAGCAACCAACACCCCAACTGAAGTGATGATTAAGCTCTCGATATAGAGAGATAGCAATTGGTTTAACATAAGATCTCCTTAGTATCCAAACTTGGAATGAGGGGACGAGATGCCGCTTCGTTTCGTTAACCGTTGGTCAACTTGACACACCTATCTATGCGGAAAAGTAGACTACTAATCATCATCTTCTCCTGAGGCACCTACTCAAAGAAAAATCCGAGTCTGAAACATCGCGTTCCAGACTCGAGCTCTTATATATTATATCAAACAAATGTTCGTTTGTAACTAGCAAAGAATTCTTTTGTCCGCTCTTCTTTAGGAGCATTCATAATCTCTTCTGGAGTCCCAGATTCAATAATTTTTCCCTTATCAAGGAACAAGACCTTGTCCGCCACCTGGGAAACAAAGCTCATGTCATGACTGACCAAAATCATGGTTTGCCCTGCTTGTGCTGCTGCTGCGATGGCTTTTTCTACCTCTCCGACCAATTCTGGATCGAGAGCTGAGGTTGGTTCATCCAATAATAGGACTTCCGGCTTCATGGCTAGGGCCCGCGCCAAGGCTACCCGTTGTTTCTGTCCCCCTGATAAATGGCGAGGGTAATGGGTTTCACGGTCCGACAAACCGACTTTTGAAAGTTCTTCTTTGGCAATCTTGGTTGCTTCCTGGTCGGATAAGCCTTTAACGACTACCAATCCTTCCTTAACATTATCCAGAGCCGTCTTGCGACTGAAGAGATTGAATTGTTGAAAGACCATGGCTAACTTTCTTCGAAGGGTTAGGATTTCGTCCTTACTGATCGTTTCAAAATCTACCTTCTCCCCATTGATTTCAATACTCCCACTATCTGGAGCTTCTAAATAGTTCAAGCTTCTCAAGAAGGTTGATTTTCCAGCTCCAGAAGAACCAATCAAAGCAACAACTTCCCCTTTTTGAATTTCCAAATCGAGATGGTCTAGGACCACTTGACCTGAAAAGGATTTTGATAATTGTGAAATCCGAATCATGCTGCTCTTTCCTCCTCTTGCAAGGTTTGGCTTACGACTTGTGGATCTTTGATAGCGAGTACCTGTTCGATCCAGCGACCCAATTGTTCAATCAAAATATTAATGACCCAATAAATCAATGAAACAGAGATAAAGCGCTCAAAGTAGCGGCTATCATTCCCCGACATAATCTTGGCTTGGGCAAAGATTTCCAAAACACCTGCATAGAAGGCCAGAGAAGTCCCCTTGGTTAAACCAATCAAAGAGTTGATCAAGGTCGGTGTCGCTACCACTGCTGCATTTGGAATGATAATCCGTCGATAGACTTGAGTATTGGTCATCCCGAGACTCTTCGCCGCTTCAATTTCACCCGCATCAACAGACAAAATCGCTGCCCGAATGGTCTCACTGGCATAGGCTGCCTCATTAAAGGCAAAAGCCACAATAACAAATAAATGAGCCGGCACATCGTTAATATTAAAGGTTGTCCCATATTGTTGGTTAATGGCCTTCAATAGGAGCGGGATTCCATAATAGGTCAGCATCAACTGGACCAAAATCGGTGTCCCTCTTAAAAAACTCACAAACAAGGCTTGAATAGGATAAAGGATTTTTACCCGATTGATTTTGACAATGGCAAACAATAGGGCTAGTAACAAACCAAAAAAGGCCCCTGCCAAGGTTAATAAAATCGTATTTGGAAGCTCTTTTAAAATTCCGGGAATAGCTTCAAAAACGACGCGTAGGTTAAAGATTTCTCCTTCTGGTATCCATTTTAAAAACTGTTCGTACCAACCAGACGCCAGATATGTAGTTGTAAACATCTTCGTTACTTCCTCCCTCAATAATGAATCATTCTATCATATTTGCTCTTAGAATGCTGAGTTTTGCTACCGATTGTTCGTAAATCATGCTCAAGATATGATGTGCTAGCAAGCAACAATCTCCTCTAAGAGTAAAAAATAGACTATCTATAGATAGTCTATCACAAAATAAATCAGCGACCAAATAGTTAATTTTTATGGAAATCTTTAAATTTCTTTATCACTAAAAGGTTTGGCGTTTAGCCTTTCTTTCTGCCCGACCGCGAGCGCGGTTCTCAGCTCGCTTGGCTTTCCGACGTTTCTCGTCCACGGCCCATTTGATTTTTTTCTTGTAGCCAGGTTTGATTTTTTTCTTTTTTTCTTCTTGACCAAGCCAATCATCTCAATATCGAGTTTTTTTCTTGGCGCTTTTTCACGATTAGCCCGGCGATCCCGGTCGTAGGTATCTTCGATAGCTCCAGCCTTCAAGACCTTAGGGACAAACTGGATGCCCAATTTTTTTCAAGCTCTCGAATATCTGAGTCATCACTCGGTTGATAAAGAGTGATGGCTGTACCAGGAAGGCCATTCCGACCAGTCCGGCCAACGCGGTGAACAAAGAAGGACAAATCTTGTGGAATGGCATCGTTGATGACATGACTGACCCCTTCAATATCGATTCCACGCGCTGCCAAGTCAGTTGCCACGATATATTCAAAAATCCAGGTTTTTGACTTGGTTCATAATCCGCTTACGCTCCCGTGGAGGAACCCCTCCATGGATTTTAGCGACCTTAAGACCCTTTTTCTACCAAATAGGCATGTAAGTCATCTGCTCTGTCCTTGGTGTTCACAAAAAAATCATAGCCAGATAAGGTTGAAGAGCCTGGGTTAATTGATAGACTTGCTCATTCTTATCGCGCCCTTTTGTCGATACCAACCAGTTATCAATGGTATCCGAGATCACCGTTTTGGTTTTAATCTGCTCCATGACAGGGTTGGATAGGTATTTCTTCAAGAAAGGTTGCAACTTTTGCGGAATCGTAGCAGAGAAGACCAAGAATTGGAGTTGTTTGGGAAGACTGGATGCAATCTTATCTACCGTCGTCAAAAAGCCCATATCGAGAGTCATATCAGCCTCATCGACCACAAAGGTATGGGCCTTATGAATGGCTAAATCTCCAGAGGCAACCAAATCATAGATGCGTCCTGGTGTTCCAATCACGATATGCGGTTGAGCCACTTGGAGCTTATCAATCTGACGAGCCTTATCAGTTCCGCCAACATAGTTGGCAATCCGAATTTCCTTTTCACAGTGGCTAGCAATCTGACGAGCCGCTTGGTAAATCTGTGTGGCCAACTCCCGACTAGGCGCTGTAATCACCACTTCGACATGGCTACTATCCTCATTTAAGGTTTGAAAAATTGGCAAGAGGAAGGTATGGGTCTTCCCTGATCCTGTTTTGGATTCACCGACCAAATCTCGACCTGCTAAAACAATCGGGATGAGTTTTTCTTGAACTTCTGTTGCTTCGATAAAATTAATCTCTTTTAAGGCCTCTTGGATATAGTCCTTAAACTTAAAATCTGTAAATTTCATTCTCTTATCCTTTCATCATCTCTATTATTATATCAGAAAAGTTCTCTTACCGCTCTTCTTTTGAACAGCAATTCCTAGCCAGCGAAAAAGGTTGAGATAGCATCCCAACCTATTATTTTCAATGATTTATGAATTGATCAAAAGTAGATCAAGAGGGTCAAGGCACTCATCCCAGCACCTAGACTCCAAAGAAAGGCATCGACCTTCCACTCAGACCATTTTTCTCCATTTCCAGACAAACCACCCAATTCTAAATGGTGATGGAAAGGCGTCATGCGGAAGATCCGGCGCCCTTCTCCTGTCCGTTTCTTGGTCCATTTGAAATAGGACACTTGGAGCATGACCGAGCTAGTCTCAAAGACGTAGACAATCCCAATCAAGAGCAAGGTCCACTCTGCATGGAGAGCCATGGATAGAGTCGCAAGCATCCCACCTAGGGCCAGGCTTCCAACATCTCCCATGAAAATCTTGGCCGGCTTATGGTTGTAGACGAAGAAGCCTAGGAGGGCACCAATCATACTGATGATCACAAAGAGGATATCAGTTCGTCTTTGCCAGACAGCGATGATAGAATAGGCAATCAAACTGATGGTCACTGAAATACTCGCCAAACCATCAATTCCATCTGTCAAGTTGACAGCATTTGAAAAACCAACCAACCAAAACAAGGCAAAGACAATGTAGAAATGCCCCAAATAAAGATTCCAACCAAAGACATTGAGAAGACTACCTCCTCCATGGCGTTCAGAAAAGAGATAGAAAATGATTCCACCCACCAATTGCAGGGCTAATTTTTGCTTGGGATTCAAGCCTTCATTGATCTTACGAAAAACTTTTAAGAAGTCATCCAAGAAACCGACGATTCCATACAAGACTAAAATAAAGAGGATCAATTGAACAGGGCGCGTAAAGTTCCCTGTTAAAAAGCTAAAGACAAGAGTGACAAAAACCGAAGTGATCAAGAAGACCACTCCCCCCATGGTAGGAGTTCCTGCTTTAGCTTGGTGTTGCTTCACATCTTCGTGCATTTGTTGACCCGAAATATGGGCTCGTTGATAGAAACGGATAAAGGCAGGAACACCAATAACCGTTAGAATAAATGATACTACTAAGGTAGCAAGTAACATATCAGTCTCCTAATGTAATTGTTATTTTCTTTGTCTTCTTGAGAGAGGTATCCATTTTGACACTTTGCTTCATGACATGAGAGCCTTTGCCCTTATAGGTGACTTCCATATCCGTCCATCCAGCAAAGATATCAACATTTTTCTTGGTCCATCCATACATATCAGGCACTGTATCAAGGTCATCCGTCAGCAAGAGGACTTGTTGATTTTCTTTTAATTTGGTACCTACTGACACAGACATCTTTTTTTAATATTTTTTTCCAGTACCTAGGACGACAGGCTGGATCAAATTACGACGCAATTCATCTGCAAAGCCACCTGGGCTGATAGTTTGTTTCAACTTCAATTCTTTAGACAGAGATTCTGCTGACGGCATTTTATAGAGTGCCTCTTTGGAAACACCGTCCAAAGCCTTGGTTTCAGATACTAAATTCAGCTCATCCTTCAAGGCAACTGCATCTTCTAGAATGGGATTCACAAGTTCTTGCCAACTGGTCGGACTAAAGCTGATCTCAGGTTGTTGAACCGTCACATACATGATAAAATCTGGATCCTCGGCAGGCGTCATGACCACAATGGAGTTGATATTGTTATTTTCTCCTTCCAAATACCCATTAGCCGTCGCAATTTGGGCTGTCCCCGATTTAACAGCAACATTTTGGCCAGCTACTTGAATAATTGGACCTTCCGAAGAGTAGAGAGTACCAAATTGGGGATCTGTCCCTACCGTAATCATATAATTACGGGTCTGTTGGGCAGCTGATGCCGACACTGGATTTCCGACAACTTCTTTTTTGGATTTACGAGCTGCATCATTTTTAGCATCATAAATTCCACTGATAAACTTAGGTTCTAACATCACGCCATCATTGGCAATGGCAGAGAATGCTCGCAACATCTGCGTTTGGGTGACAGATATCCCTTGTCCAAGGCAGACATAGCTTGAGTAACATAGTTATCACCTGGAAGGCTTCCAAAACTCTCATCGCCCATGCCAAAACGGGTAGGGAGACCAAATTTGAAGCGGTGGAGGTAATTCATCCAGACGTTATTTCCCATCTTCTGCTCTAGCTTGGTCATCCCAATATTACTAGAATAGGCAAAGCCCTGTGCAATGTTCATATAGCGTCCATCCGTCAAGCCCATGTTGATTTCCCAGTCTTTGATGGTCGCATCTTTGACATGTAATTCGTTGTTATAATAAACTTCATTGTATGCCGGGAAGGTTCCATTATCAATCGCAGAAGCTAGGGTCATCACCTTCATGGTCGATCCTGGTTCGAATTGATCCTGGTAAAGGATCGTATTCCAAGTTCTCAGGTTTTTAAAATCCAAACCATCTTTGGTATCTGCATTATAGGTTGGACGTTGCGTCGTAGCCAGAATTTCGCCTGTTTTCGCACTAACTAAGGTAGCACTAACAAATTTGCCCCTTACCTTTTCTTGGAAAACATCCATTCTCGTTTCGAGATAGGTTTGAAGCTCAGCAGATAGGGTTGTGTAGACATCCTTTCCGTCTTCGGTCTTCACCGCAACCTTATCGGATCCCGGCACAATATTTCCGTTACGATCCTTTTCATAGGTCACCACTCCATCTTGACCACCCAAGATGCGATCCAAGGATTTTTCAATTCCCGTCGTCCCTTGTAGGGTTTATTTCCGTCCTTGTCCTCTATCAATTGAGCCTGGCCAATGAATTGAGAAGCGAAGGTGCCATTTTTATAACTCCGGTTTGGACTTGTCGTAAAATCAACCCCTTTAATCTTGGCATCTTCTAGCTCGCTACGGATAGCATCCATATTGCTATAGGTAATATCATTTCCTGCCGCACCAAAGGAAACTTGATTCAGTTTCTTTTGAGACAGTTGCTGGACGACATAGTCCTTTTCCATCCCCAAATAACGGTTAAAGATATCTGCTACTTTGTTGTATTGACTCTCTTTCACATAAAGAATTTCACCCTTGGCTGATTTGTATGTTTTATCAATAACAGCATATACATTATAGGTCGTCGCATCTTCGGCGATGACTGCTCCATTCCGGTCATAAATCGTTCCACGCTTAGCTGGAACGATTTCTGTTTTTTGGTGGACCTGGTGGGATAGCTCCGATAGATTCTTTCCAAATTTACTATCCGTTCCTATAATGATGGCAAAATTAATTAGGAAAACCAAGAAAATGACAATGGAAAGCAAACTCAAATTCTTGGCGACTTGTCGGCGATTTTGATCAGGAAGTCTTCTCTTTTTCAGAGAATAACGAATGATCTTTTGTTTCATTTTATTCATCGCTACTTGTGCTCACCACTTTTCGATTTTCTTTTTGAAGGGACATCCCTTGTGAGCTAGCTAGCTTAGACAAGCGTTCGTAGCGAGTCAATTCATTGACTTCCTGTTGAACATCCTCTAGCTCAGTTTCTTTGGTCTTTAATTCTGTATTGAGGTTGGTTAATTCACTTTGAACTTGTAAAATCCGCGTTTGCATAAAAATAATACTAACCGCCAGAACAATCGCTGTTAGGATAATAGAACCATAAAATGCTTTTTCCACTCTTGAAAAGCGACGAATTCGTTCTTGGAGTTGATTACTACGGGATTGTGATGGTTGATCTGCCATTCGTTGTTTCCTCTTACTTATGAATTTTTCGAGCAACCCTCAGTTTCGCAGAGTGCGCTCGATTATTACTTTCTAACTCTTCCTGACTTGGAAGAATCGGTTTTCGAGAGACTAATTCCATCTTTGGTTTTAAGTCATCTGGGATAAAGGGCAAGCCTTTAGGGACTTCCACTGTAGAAGCCTCTTTAAATAGTTGCTTGGTCAAACGATCTTCCAATGAATGAAAGGTAATGACTGAAATACGACCACCAACGGCCAATAAATCCATAGCCTGCTGGATTGATTCATCAGCCGCTCCCAATTCATCATTGACTTCGATCCGAATAGCCTGAAAAACCTGTTTGGCTGGATGGCCTTTTTTCTTCAATTCTTTCGCTGGCTTAGCAGATTTGATGATTTCAGCCAATTCCGTTGTCGTTTCAATTGGCTTCACCGCACGCGCTTGTTCAATCTTCCTGGCAATTTGTTTTGAGAATTTATCTTCCCCATACTTGAAAAAGATTCGGACTAAATCGTGGTAATCATAGTTATTGACTACGTCATAAGCCGTTAAAGAAGCTTCTTGATTCATCCGCATGTCAAGGGGAGCGTCTTTTTTATAAGAAAAACCACGAGACCGCTCATCTAACTGAGGACTAGAGACTCCCAAGTCATAACAAATACCATCAATTTCACTGACTCCCAATTCTTGGAGACGCGCTTGAAGATTCCGGAAATTGTCTTTGATGAAAGTTACCATGCCTTTTTCAACATAAGGAGCTAATCGTTTCTCCGCATTATCAATCGCATGCTGATCCTGGTCAAAGGCATATAAATGTCCTTTTTCACTTAATTGACTTAATAAATATTCGCTATGGCCAGCTCCACCTAGAGTGGCATCCACATAGATTCCATCTGGCTTTACATCCAGCATATCAATCGTTTCATGGAGCAAGACCGTTACATGATGAAATTCTTTACTCATATCCTATCTATTTTACCACAAATCTGACCAAGATGCACTTGAGATTCTCTCCTCTATCCACTCATCATTTTCGGATAAAAAGTTCCTATTCTTTAAAGCTCATCCTATCAACCAATAGACCTAGAGAAGCAAATTATGATACAATAATTCCATGAAAGATAAGAAATACCAACTCCTTGGTCTGCTATTGGCCGACCTAATTGCTGTCTACTTTTTCCTACGCACCCCTGTTCCTTGGATTTTTTGGACAGCAACCTTCGTTCTTGCCGTCTCCATTTGGATATTTAAAAATCAATGGAAAAACTACAAAAATAAAGATAAGGATTCAGAGTAGCCCATATAGAACAAGAAAACTCGATCAGTTCAACATCTGATCGAGTTTTCTATTGTCTATTTATGAATTGGGATCATCAAGGCTACGACCATGCAAGCCTTTTTCACGTTGGACTTGACGTAGTTTTTCAGGTGTCACATCGTTACCTTCTTCGTCAACCACTTTAATTCCTTCGATGTGGTGACGAACTGAGCGACGATAACCCTCAATGTATTCTTCACGAAGTTTTGCTTGTTCCACTGCTTCTTCTGGCGTCAAACCTTCTGTTTTTTTCTTTTTAGCAAGCTCATTGATCCGAGCAATTTTTTCAGGTGTCATTATCAGACCTACTTTCTACCTGTCAACAGGTTCTTATTTTGTATTCAATTGATTAAAGGCTGCAACAGCATTAGCTTTAGACACAAGACCTGCAAGCAGGGCCAAACGGTTATTTTTAACAGCCTCATCTTCAGCCATAACCATGGTATTGTCAAAGAAGGCATCGATGACTGGACTAAGAGCAAAGAGCTGTGCCAATTTATCACTAGCTGAACCCGTCAATTCTAATTCTTCAATCGCCTTAGCAAGGGCCTTTTCTTGATCATTTTCAAAGAGACTAGCATCGACTGCTACTGAAGCATCTGCTTTTTCTGCCAAGTTGAAGGCACGTGAGAGTGATTCAACAGCTGCCTTGTAGCCATCCGTCTTAGCAGCTTCTGAGAGAGCATCTGCTGCTTCAAGCATATCCGCAACCACGAAGTTTGAACCAGCAAGTACAGCTTCCTTGATGTCTTTAGATGTGCGTCCCATCATCTTGTCCACACGCGCCTTGATGAAGTTAAGTACTTCTGCTTGATTGTCATAAGAAAGACTAGCAAATGAAAGAGCGTAAAGGCTGTCGATCAACTCATCCATAGGGATGTGCCAACCAAAGGCATCCAAGATACGAACAATTCCTTGTGTTGCACGACGAAGCGCATAAGGGTCGTTTGAACCTGATGGAATCAAGCCAACAGAGAAGAAGGAAAGGAGGGTATCTAATTTATCTGCAAGCGCAAGGATAGCACCAACCTTAGTCTCTGGAAGAGCGCCGTCTGCTGCATCAGGAAGGTAATGCTCACGGATAGCTGTCGCAACCGCAGCATCCTCACCAGCAAGGAGGGCGTATTTTTCACCCATGATTCCTTGCAATTCATCGAACTCTCCGACCATACCCGTCAAGAGGTCAAATTTGTAGATTTCAGCTGCGCGAGCTACTGCTGCTCTTTCTTCGGCAGTTAAACCAGCTTGCTCAGCCAAGGAAGCTGCAATGACACCAGCACGGGCCATGTGTTCAGAGAGTGAACCAATCTTTTCATGGAAGGTCACGTGTGCCAATTTTGCAACCAGGTCTTCAATCTTAATTTTTTGGTCTTCACGCCAGAAGAATTCACCATCTTCGAGACGTGCCACCAATACCTTCTCATTTCCTCGAACGACATTTTCCAAGTGCTCAGCGTTCCCATTCCGGACAGAAATGAAGTTTGGTTTCAGCTGACCATCAAGGTCACGTACGACAAAGTAACGTTGGTGCGTTTCCATTGAGGTCACCAATACTTCTTCTGGAACGTCCAAATATTTGGTGTCAAAACTTCCCATAAAGGCAGTTGGGTATTCCACCAAGTTCAAGACTTCGTTTAGAAGTCCTTCTTCGATTTGGACTTGAACACCTTGTTCTGCTTCGATAGTCTTGATTTGCTCACGAATCATGTTTTCACGCTCTTTGCTATCTGCAATCACATAAACCGTACGAAGGTCTTCTTCATAAGAATCCGCATTGGTGATTTCCACTTCGTGTCCGAGGAAACGGTGTCCACGGCTCACACGACCTGATTGAATATCCAAGAAGTCTAGTTTAAGCGCTTCATCTCCCAAAAGGACGATTAAGGTGTGAACAGGGCGAATGTATTCAAAGCTGTTGTTAGCCCAGTGCATGCTGACAGGGAAAGTCAATGAAGCAAGCACTTCTGGGATGCCAGCCAAAACTTCTTTGGCAGGTTTTCCAGCTTCGTGTTTCGTCACGTAAACGTACTCTTCCCCTTTGACTTCACGGAATTCGATATCGTCAACGGTCAAGCCCTTCCCACGAACAAATCCTTGGGCTGCTTTTGAGAAGTTTCCATCTGCGTCCAAGGCGATCTTCTTAGATGGTCCTTTAAAATCTTCAGTCAAATCTGTTTGTTGATCAGCCAAGCCAAGTACACGGACGGCCAAACGACGGGGAGTTGAGAAGGTTTGAATGCTTTCGTATGAAAGACGGTTGTCATCCAAGAAGGCTGCCATTTTCTCACCCAGTTGTTTTTCACTTGGTGTGACAACGTAGGCTGGCAACTCTTCAAGTCCTAGTTCTACTAATAAGTTTTTTGTCATGTTTTTTCTCCGAAAAATATCTTTTTTCCAGTTTGCCTTATGTGATTGGCACGCAAGCAACCGACTAGGTCGTTTCATTGCTAAAATTGGAGCCTAAGGTCTCTAATTTTGCCTGGTATCGTTAGTTTCTCTAACGATACCTCTATCACTGTGGCAACTGGTCCTGTAGGATTGCTCTATCAACCAATCCTATCTAATACACTCTTTATTCTTCCTCTTCTGCTAGGAGTTTTGCGCGTGTGGCTTCGTCAAGAAGTGGGTAACCGAGTTTCTTACGTTCTGCAACGAAGGTCTTAGCTACAACGCGAGCCAAGTTACGAATACGGGCAATGTAGCCGGCACGTTCTGTAACGGATACCGCTCCACGAGCATCAAGCAAGTTGAAGGTATGTGAACATTTCAAAACATAGTCATAAGCTGGGTGAACCAGACCCAATTCCAAGGCACGTCCTGCTTCTTTTTCAAATTTTTCGAAGTTTTCAAGAAGCATATCTTGATCAGAAACTTCAAAGCTGTATTTTGAGTGTTCGTATTCTGGTTGAAGGAAAATTTCTCCGTATTTAACTCCAGGAGCCCACTCGATATCGTAAACGGAGTCCACTTCTTGGATGTAAGAAGCCAGACGTTCCAAACCATAAGTGACCTCAGCAGTAACAGGACCAGTTGCCAAACCACCAACTTGTTGGAAGTAAGTGAACTGAGTGATTTCCATACCGTCCAGCCAAACTTCCCAACCAAGACCAGCTGAACCAGTTGATGGGTTTTCCCAGTTATCTTCAACGAAGCGGATATCGTGCTCCAAAGGATTGATACCCAATTTTTCCAATGACTCCAAGTAAAGCTCTTGAATGTTTGATGGAGAGGGTTTCATGACCACTTGGAACTGGTGGTGTTGGTAAAGACGGTTTGGGTTTTCCCCGTAACGACCGTCTGCTGGACGACGAGATGGCTCTACATAAGCCGCATTCCATGGTTCCGGACCAATGGCACGAAGGAAGGTGTAAGGACTCATAGTACCCGCACCTTTTTCATTATCATAAGCCTGCATGAGCATACAACCCTGGTCATTCCAGTATTGTTGCAAAGTCAAAATTATTTCTTGAAATGTTAATTTCTTAGACATTGAATACTCCTTAATTAAAAATGATTTCTTGCGACACGAGTCTGCCTCGTCGATTATACGAGGCAAGACGAGTTAGTACTGCGTCTAGCTCAGGCACCTTAGTGCTGAGCGTGGGGCAGTCCGACTGTAAGGAGGTCTCTGCCACTGACACAGTGGAAAGTCAATTTTTTAGACATAATTTACTCCTTTTTCTATAAATTCTTGCGACACGAGTCTGCCTTGCGAACTACGAGGCAAGACGAGTTAGTACTACGCCTAGCTCAGGTACCCTAGTGCTGAGCGTGAGGCAGTCCGACTGTAAGGAGGTTGCCACTCACGCAGTGAAAGGTTAATTTTTGGGACATGATTACCCCTTTTTCTATATGATTGTGCTCGACTCAGGATACAAAAAGAACCGTGTCTTTGCTCCTAAGTCAAATGACCTAGGGGCGTCAAAAACGCGGTTCCACCCTAATTTATTACTTCATTTTATTCTACTGTACTCAGCTATTTACTGAGAGAAAGCGCCACTTGCCTATCTTATCCTACTTGGCTCTCACTATTCCAAGCTCGCTTAAAAGATGCCATAAGCCTTTCTTTCTTGACTAGTATTATAGCAAATTTTTATTCTAGTGTAAACAAAAAACAAGTCCGAAACAATTGTTTCAGACTTGTCGCAACTCCTTTCAAAGAAAGGTGAACCTTATGGGCGTTTTGCAACCTTTGGTTTTTTCCCATTTAATTTTTTCTTGGCAGCTTTGACTTCTGCTAAGGCCGCCTTGACTTCCTGTTGACTAGCAGCAGGATTAGCAAGAACAGCTTGCGCTCGGATAAAGGCTTGGAGGTAGCTTACTTTCTCCTTATCTGTCGCATAGATGAACCGAGCGTTCTTTGCTTGGAACTGGATTTCAGCATTGATCAATTTTTGGAGACTAGAAAAATCTGTAGCCTTGCCATTTAATCTTTGCTCTGCCCCTTGGAAGTTAGCAAGAGCCTGATCAATTTGCTCCTGGGTCACACCTTCGCGAACGAGCAAGAGAGCAAGTTCTTTAAATGTTTGATCATAAGCACGTTTCAAGACATCCTTAGCATTGGTATAACGTCCAGTTTTAGTCGTCACATCATAGGCTTCAATAGCTGATTTAAGTGCTGCATAGTCGGAATCTTTTCCATCTAATCGACTAGTCGCTGCTCCAAGTTCTGATAAAACTTGGTCGATTTCTACTTGAGATAATTTAGCAGAAAGAGCTTCTTGAGCCTTTTTATACGCTACATCATAGGCCTGACGTTTGTCACTTGCTGCATTGAAGTACTGAGCTGTGCTCGTCAGGTTGGCTTGTTGTGCTAGCACTTGCAGTAGTTGAGTCTTGATGACCAGAGACAATTTTACCAAATTGTTTTGGTTTTCTAGAACCGTTACAGTAGGCGCTTCTTCTACCAATTCATAACCAGTTGGCAGACTGACAACAATCGTATAGGTTCCCACCGGGATGTCTTTCCCAAATGCATTCTTGCCATAGCGTTGAACTGGAAGGATGAAGGTTTCACCTGCTTCATTTTTCAAAACAACAGGTGTGTTTTTTGGAATCCCTTGGTTAAAGACGAGACTCAGAGGTGCTGAGACGATTTCTTTCGCAAGAAACTCGATCGTCTTGAAGCTGTCCTCTGCATTAATGGTGAATGTTTGAGTTCGTTCACTGAGAAGTCTTAGATCTGTCTTATCGTAGGCAAAAATTTCTGCGGTATAGTTGCCAAATTTGAGGAAATTGATCTCTTTTCCTTTATCTAAATTAACGTATCGACCTTGCTCATCCTTGATGCGATAAACGTAAGCTGTGTCCAATTCTTTACGTGAATCTGCATCTACAATGGTGACCTTCACACGCCCACTATCCTCAGTGCCAACGAAATCAGCAAGAGAGATATAGTCGCGGTTACCAGCATAATCCTCTACTAGATAGAAAAGTTGCTCCTTGCTCACCCCTTCTGGAAGAGTATAGCTTCCATCCTCGTTGGCCTTCAAATAAACACGATTTTCAAAACTTCGAGTCTTCCCTTGAGCATCCAGAGACTTTTGAACCATCGTTCCTTCTTCGTCAAAGGCCTGAACATAAAAGACTTGTTCGCGGAGGATTCCCCCTTCTCCAATATCTTTTGGCTTACGAGCAAAGAAGGTTTCCACCCCATCTTTTGTCCTTGTATAACCGGATGTCAAAAGAGGTTTTTGGGTATCAATTTGAAGATTAAAGCGTACAATTTGCTCTTCTGCACCTGGAACTGCTGGCGTATAGCGGACTTCATAGACGTATTGTCCATCTGCCACTTTATCACCCTTGGCATCTGTCCCTTCCCAAGCAGTATTATCGACTAGATAAGATCTTTTCCCACGTCCATCAAAATAGTTCTTACGAGCCAAGAAAGCTCCTGTACTTGTCCAAATCGGCTGTGCAAATTCTGCATCCTCTGCCTGATAGACAGCTGCCTTCATATTCTTAACATTTCGTAAGACAACGGCACGGTACTGAACGTAATCTTTGTTTCCATCTCCGTCTGGAGAAATAGCAAGACGAACATTCCCGTCCGCATCCAAATGAAGGACATTCAGGCCTTCCGGAGTTTCTACTGTCCCTAGAACGATTGGACTCCGTTCTGCAGTCTCTTTCTTAGCAGTCGTATAGAGCACGTCATTTGCGTTAGAGACCAGGGTTGTCACGTTAGCATTAGATGCCACTTCTTTGGTTTCTGGAACATCATAGTAGAACCCTGATTTTCCTTCTCTTACCAAGTTGTAGATTGGTTTTTCAACCGCAGGGATATTTTGGAAGGAACCACGGAAGCCCATGAATGGAAGGCTAACGACGTCTCCATCATCTGTAGGATCCACAAAGCGAACAAAACCTTCTAAGAAGTAGCCATTCGGCATTAGCTTGCTCAATTCTTCTGCAAATTTAGAAGTGTTGACGGTGACTGTTACGGTCTCACTACTATGAGCTCTAACGGTCACATTTGGCCAAACAGTTTCTGTCAATTTACGTGGCGTGAGGGTAAAGCGACCATCCTTCACTCCATCTGTGTTGGTATTGACGATCATCTTTAGTTCCCGATCCGTATCCGAGATGTTATGGACGGTCACATTAAAACTAAACGTATCTTCAACATCACCGAGAGACACACTTGGATAAGCATCTTCATTGGTGACATAGAGATCTGTTGAAACAGCTGCAGCTGTATCGACAATTCCTGCTCCTTGTTGACGAGGAGAAGTATAAGCGTCTGTTTCCTTATTGTAGTGCGGTTTTGCCGTTGACATAATCAAGGCCTTGACCGTTGCAGACAGCTCTTCCGGCGACAATTCTGGATGGTGGATCTGGAGGTATTCTTTAACCAAGGCAGCGACTCCAGCTACATGTGGGGAAGCCATACTAGTCCCACTCATGCTACCATAGCTATCATCATTCAAGGAGGAGAAGATTGAGCCTCCAGGTGCTGTTACGTCTGGTTTTAATTGACCATCTGTTGTCACTCCCCAGCTAGAGAAATCAGACATCTGGTTTGCATCTGGATTTGGACGATTATCTAAGCTTCCATCAAAGACTAATTTATAGTCTTTTCCTTTAATAGCTTCTCCATATCGTTTGGAGATAAAGATGGCTGGGATCTTTTTAGCATCTCCTTCCAAGCCCATTTTAACATTGGCCCCTTCAACACTATTGTAAATAACAGCTCCAAGTGCACCTTTTTTATAAACATTAGCGACCTTATCGGAGAAAGTGATCTCCCCACGCTTAATCAGAGCTACCTTCCCAGTTAGGTCTACACCGTCTAGATCCTTCTCGCGCGCTAAGCCAGCATCTACATACTCATATTCCTTTCCTTTTTCAAATTCGACATCTGTTTCTGCTGTCGCAAACGTGAATCTTCCTTTATCTAAGTCTGCATTGTCTTCTAAACCACGTACCGTAAAGACTTCTTCTGTCACAACTGAATCATTCACAGATGCTACAGAAATCGATTCTTCTACCGTTGAAGGATTCCCAACGACACCGTAATCAGGATTTTCAGCTATTGGCTTGTTGTAGCCATAACCAAAGGTATTGCTATTCCCTGCAGAAATCAGGACGCTGACCCCTTTAGCGCGTGCTCGCTGAATTGCTTCACGAATAGCTGATCCAGCATTGACCATAGATCCTGTAGAAGAACCCAAACTCATGTTTATGGCATCTGCACCGAGAGCGACTGCATCATCTATAGCCTTTACATATATAGCATCACTGGTAGAGCTACTACGATCTGAGAAAACACGCATGAACATGACTTGCGCTTCTGGGGCTACTCCGTATACATAGTTGCCATCCCCCGCTTTTTTATCAGGATTTCCAGTTGCAATGCCTGTTACGTGCATGCCGTGAGATTCATGGTCTTTTTCTTTGATATTGTCATCGCCATCCATGTAATCATAGGCAAAGACGACCTTATCGTTATACCATTTTCCGTAATCAATTCCTGCTGCTTTTTTAGCTGCTTCTAATTCATCTTGGTTTTTATACTTCCCTTTGGAAGGATCAGAAATACGAAGTACCTCGTGGTTAACATCTAAACCAGAGTCAATGACAGCAACCACTGTCCCTTCTCCTTTATAGCCTTTATTCCAGGTTTGTGGAACATTAATAATCGCATTACTGCTGATACTACTTGGGGTTTCAACTTCTTTTTTGGTAAGAACTGACTCCCTTCCTGTCTTTTCTTCAGCCACTGAGGGTTTAGCTTCTGGCTTAGCCTCAACTTCTGTGGCTTTTACTTCTGCTTTCGCCTCGACTTCTGCAACTTCCGCTGTCTCCTGCAGATTTTGACGGATTGGACTTTCTTGCCCTTTATTAGCAGTCGCTCCAGAACTTGCAGAAACTACAGAAGATGAGTCAGGTTCAGCAGGTGGTATAGTACTACTTTCTTGATTAGTAGCCGTTGGAGTCGACTCAGTCGTAGCTACAAGACTGACTTGGGAGGCTTGAGTTTCCTCCGCACTTACTTGGCCTGCTCCAAAAACAAGTACAGATCCTAAAAGGACCGATGCCACACCAAACTTATATTTTCTCAATGAAAATCTCTGTTTGCTCATAAAATTCCCCCTAAATGATAAATTATATATATTATACTCCTAATTTTTCAGAAAATTCACTCAACATAAATTTGTTACCAAAATGTAATATTCCCGAACATTATCTTTATGTAGATCTTATTTAGTTTCGTTTTATCGATCAAACTATCTAGTGTATAAAACTAATCATCTGTATTTTCAATCATTGTCCTTTAAATAAATAGAAAAAAAGTAGCCAGCTCATTCTTGCGCTACTCTTTATATATGATTATTTTTTATTAGGATCCCTTAAAAATCCTTAGCATCTGGGTCAGGTGCTCCCGCTTCAACTGGGAGGTGACGAAGGAGGTCGCTATCTTCTTGAGATAATTGAATATCAAAACAAGCTAGATTATCCGCAATTCGTTTAGGGGTGACAGATTTTGGTAAGGGAAGGAAACCTTCTGCTAAACTCCAAGCCAAAAGAATCTGGGCAGGACTGACTCCATATTTTTCAGCCAAAGCCAAGACAATTTCATGGGTAAACAGTTCTCCCTGACCAAATGGCCCCCAAGCCTCTAAGAGGATTCCCTTCTGACGACAGTAGTCGACCACTTCTTCCTGAAAAACTCCAGGAGCCAAGCGGATTTGATTGACAGCTGGAAGGACTCGAGCTGTCTCAAGTAAAGCGTCCATATGATGGGGTAAGAAGTTACTCACTCCAATGGAGCGAATTTTCCCTTGAGTTTGTAAATCCTCCATCGCTTTCCAAACTTCCCGATTGCGCTCTTTCCAGGCTTCGTGCTCCCGATGAGTGATTGGATTAGGCCAATGAATCAGATACAAATCTACATAATCTAAATCCAGTTTTTTCAAAGATTCTTCTAGAGCACCGAAGGCTTCTTCATAGGTATGACAGGTATTCCATAACTTGGTCGTTACAAAAATATCTTCTCTTGGAATACCGCTCTCTCGAATGGCTTTTCCGACACTTTCCTCATTTTGATAGATAGCAGCCGTATCAATATGCCGATAACCAAGCTCCAAGGCTGTTTTTACAGCTTGGTAGGCTTCTTCTCCATTTTTTGCTTTCCAAGTACCAAAGCCAAGTACCGGAATCTGTTTCCCATCATTCAGTTGATAATAGTTCATCTTACTTTTTTCTTCCTTTCTTGTCAGACCTTGTTTCCTTTACTTTTTTAGACTTCAACCGCAACTCTGGTTTAAAGAAATTTTTCTTTGGCTCAACCATGGACTTGCTAAAGAAACTATAAATCAGAAAGCCCCCCGCCACAATAATAAAAGGGCTACGACGGACAAACCCATACAAAAGGAAAAAAATCCCCATTAATAAAAAACGAACATCAATTTTTTTCATATAACACCTCATCATTCCGTTACAACCATTATACCATGCCAGCGATTCATTCAACAATGCCTAAACATAGAAGGGACAAGAAAAAGCTCAGACTCTTGTCCGAGCTTCATTCACGGATTAGATTTTCCTGCCTATCAGAAAGATCATTGGAAACATCCTAGTCCCACTCACGAGAAGAGCTATTTAGACTTCATACCGTTTTTGACCATCCAAGAAGGTGGCTACTAATTCTAAGTCATTATCGAGTACAATAAAGTCTGCATCGTAACCCTCACGAATCTGTCCACAAACATCATCAATATGGACCGATTTAGCAGGATTTAAACTAGCCATCATGACTGCCTCATGTGGATTAGCAATGCCCCACTCAACAACATTCTTCAAGCCATCCTTGAGCTTCAAGATCGAACCTGCTAAGTTTCCTGTTGATTTCAAACGGGCCGTTCCATTTTCTACGATAACAGGGAATTCACCCAACATGTAGTCGCCATCTTCCAATCCACCAGCTGTCATACAGTCCGTAATCAAGGCAATATTTTCCACCCCTTTTTGTTTGAGGAGGATATCGCAAGCTTTTGGATCAACGTGATGGCCATCACAAATTAACTCTGCATAAGTATGAGGAAGTTGGTACATAGCCCCAACCATTCCCAACTCACGGTGCGTTAAACCGCGCATTCCGTTATAGGCATGTACCCAGACACTAGCCCCTGCATCCACTGCTTTTTTGGCTTCGTCAAATGTTGCATTGGAGTGCCCAAGCGCAACCGTCACGCCTTCTCCTGTCACTGTACGGACAAAGTCTTCTACACCATCTCGCTCAGGAGCAAGGGCAATTTTATTGAGTAAGCCGTTAGCTGCTTTTTGCCATGCACGAAATTCGTCCATCCGAGGATCTTTCATGTAGGCTGGATTTTGAGCTCCCTTGTACTTCTCTGTAAAGTAAGGCCCTTCAAAGTAAATTCCACGAATCTTAGCACCAGATGCTTCTTGATATCGTGCTCCGATGTTTTCTGTTACTGCTAACAACTGCTCGTAAGAAGAGGTCAAGGTTGTAGGTAAAAAGCTAGTCACTCCTGTGCTCAAGAGACCCTCACTCATAGTGTGAAGGGTTCCTTCGATGTTGTTGTCCATTACATCTACCCCACCAAATCCATGGATGTGAGTGTCTACCAAACCAGGAGCAATGCTATACCCACTATAATCAATAATTGTAGCTCCTTCTGGCACTTGGTCGACATGCTTCCCAAATTTGCCATCAATGATTTCTAGAAATCCTCCTTTACGGATTCCATGAGGATAAAAGAATTGATCTGCTTGTATAAAGGTTGTCATGGTAGTTCCTTTCTTTTTCAACTGATATATTCATTCACATTATAATCCTTTGTCTTGTATTTGTAAATGGTCTAGACCTCTTTTATTTAAATATATTAATATTTTATACATTTTGTTGAAAAATGGAACTGAAAAAGTCCAGTAAGAATACTGGACTTTACATGCTTAGATTTGCTCCAATTGCACCTTCTCAGCCAAATTCATAGCATGATCCGCCACACGTGTGTAGTGAGAGATGATGTCGATAAAGTTAACACCCGCTTGAGGTGTACACTCACCCTTGTTCAAACGTGAAATATGAGTCTTCCGCAATCTCTTTTCGAGTTTTTCAATCGCCTGATGGCGCTGTTCCAACTCTGCTGCCAACTCTTGGCTATCTTCCTCTACACTTCGAAGAGCATCTTTGACAAAGGTAGCCGTTTGTTGGTAGATATCTTCTAATTCAGCCAAGGCATTATCAGAAAACACAACTTTCTTACGAATGAGGTAATCCGTCAGGTTGATCAAGGCTTCTGCGTGATCTCCAATCCGCTCTAAATCACGAGAGGAATCCAAAATGTTGGTCAAGGATTCACTTTCTTTTTGACTAAGTGCTTCGCTAGACAAGCGGATCAGGTATTTGGTCAACTGATCATCGATGGTATTAATCGCTTCTTCGGTTTTATGGCCTTTTTCAGCTAGTTTTTCTTCTTGATTCAAAATGTAGCGATAGGCCAAGTCGAAACTTTTTTCAGCATAAGTTCCTAAATGCAAAAGTTCTTTTTTCGCATTTCCCAAGGCAATCGAAGGAGCTTGGGTAATCAGATTTTCATCCAAATAGAGTGGCTCGTATTTAACCACTTCATCCTCACCAGGGATTAGTTTGGTCACAAAGTAAGCCAAAGCACCGATGAACGGGAATTGAACGATGGTGTTGGTCACATTAAAAGCACCGTGTGAAAAGGCAATCGTCATCTCAGGTGAGAGATGTAGCTGCGCTTGAAAGAATTCAATCATGCTCGTAAATGGTCCCAACAGGATAATACAAAGAACAGTCCCGATGACATTAAATAAGACGTGGGTCGCTGCAACTCGCTTAGCTGAAACATTAGCTCCCATAGCAGCGATAATAACAGTGAGGGTCGTTCCGATGTTATCTCCAAACAGAACAGGGAGGGCTCCTTTCAGATCCAAAAATCCACCCGAATAAAGTCCTTGTAAAATCCCAATGGTAGCGGAAGAAGCTTGGATTAAGACAGTAATAATCGCTCCTGCGAGTACGCCGAGGATTGGATTTTTTCCAAGAGTCACCATGTATTGGCTAAACTCTGGCAACTCCTTCAAGGGACTCATCCCAGCGCTGATGAGGTTGAGGGCGTAAAAGATTCCCCCAACCCCAAATAAGATCCGACCAATGTTATTCGCCATCCGATTCTTGGTAAAGAAGAGACAGACTGTACCGACAAACATAATCGGTAAGGCATAAGTTCCCAACTTGAAACCAATGATGAAGGAAGTGACCGTCGTCCCGATATTGGCCCCCATGATAATCCCAATTGCTTGGCGAAGCGTTAAGAGACCAGCACTTACTAATCCAACCGTAATAACAGTTACCCCTGTACTAGATTGGATAAGGGCAGTTACGACAATCCCTACAAGCACCCCTAGAAATGGATTACTGGTATACTTGTCGATATAGTAGCGAAGGCGATCCCCTGCGGCCTGTTGCAAGCCATCACCCATGGTTTTAATACTATATAAAAACAGTCCCAAACCACCTAAGAAGTTAAATAAAATGTTCTGCCAATCAATGGACATTCCTTTTCCTCCATCATCATTCGATAAAAGTTTACTCACTCTATTTTAAAACATCCACCCCTTCGGCACAAGGTTTTTTTGAAATTTCTTCTGAATTTTACCATAAAAAAACGATAGACTCTACAGAATCTATCGTTTTGTTCATTATTTTTTATCAAGCTCTCGTAACATTTGATCAATTTTGTTTCCATATTCAATGGATTCATCTTTAACAAAGGTTAAATCGGGAATCTTATATAGTTTTAAATTCCGACCTAATTCACGCTTGATGGTTCCTGTTGCTTTTTCTAGCCCTGTCTGAGCCTTTTGATTGTCCGAAGCCAGGTCACTCATAATTGAATAGTAGACCTTAGCCATCGACAAATCACCTAGCATTTGAACATCCGTAATAGTCACACCTTGAACACGCGGGTCACGAACTTTCTTTTGCAAAATTTCGTTGACTTCCCGCTTGATTTCCATCCCTACTCGGTCTGTCCGAAAATGACTTGCCATAGGAACTCCTTTCTGTCTGTCTTTAAAAACTAGGAAATGGGAGAATACCTCTCTTCCTTCCTAGTTAACAGTTTATTTTTTAATTTCTTCCATGATGTAAGCTTCGATGGTATCATCAGTCTTGATATCATTGTAGCCTTCAATCATCAATCCACCTTCACGACCGTTGGTTACTTCTTTGACATCGTCTTTATAATGTTTCAAGCTAGCAAGAGCTCCATCATAAATCACGACACCGTCACGAATGACACGAACTTTGGAATCACGAGTGACCTTACCACTGAGGACCATAAATCCACCGATAGTCCCCACTTTAGAGACTTTAAATGTTTCACGGATAACTGCTTCCCCGATAATTTTCTCTTCAAACTCAGGATCCAACATTCCCTTCATGGCATCTTCCATTTCCTCGATCACCTTGTAAATGATTGAGTGAAGACGGATTTCTACCTCATCAGCTTCAGCTTGTTGACGAGCTTGTGGCGTAGGGCGGACGTTAAATCCAACGATAAAGGCATTAGATGCTTCCGCAAGGGTCACATCTGATTCATTAATGGCACCAACTGCCGAGTGAACGATGGTAACCTTCACACCTTCCACTTCAATCTTTTGAAGGGAAGCAGCAAGGGCTTCAACCGAACCTTGGACGTCGGCCTTGATAATGACATTAACAGATTTCACTTCTCCAGCCTTCAAAGTATCAAAGAGATTTTCAAGGCTGACACGGTTGGTTGCTTGACGTTGTTTCAAGAGAGCACGTTTAGCACGTTCTTCACCAGCCGCACGCGCAGATTTTTCATCTTCGTATACTGCGAAGTGGTCACCTGCCATTGGTGCCTCGTTCAAACCAGTGATAGAAACCGGAGTAGATGGTCCTGCAACTTTCACTCGGCGTCCGAGGTCATTGGTCATAGCACGGACACGTCCAAAAGTATTTCCGACAACGATCGGATCTTGCACATTCAAAGTACCTTGTTGAACAAGAAGGGTTGCAACGGCACCTTTTCCTTTATCCAAACGCGCTTCGATAACGGTACCAATGGCACGAACAGTTGGATCTGCCTTAAGTTCTTGGATTTCAGCTACAAGAAGGACGGTTTCCAACAACTCATCGATGTTTTGGTTGAACTTGGCTGAGATTTCAACAAACTCAGAATCTCCACCCCAAGCTGTCGACATGACTCCATGCTCTGCCAATTCACCGATGACACGTTCTGGGTTTGCCCCTGGTTTGTCAATCTTGTTAATGGCAACGATAATTGGAACGTTAGCCGCTTTTGAGTGGTTGATGGCCTCGATGGTCTGTGGCATCACCCCGTCATCTGCTGCTACAACCAAGATGGTAATATCCGTAACAGATGCACCACGCGCCCGCATAGAAGTAAAGGCCGCGTGTCCTGGTGTGTCCAAGAAGGTAATCTTCTTGCCATTTTCCACGATTTGGTAAGCCCCGATATGCTGGGTGATTCCACCGGCTTCTCCTGTCGCAACCCGTGAGTTACGAAGAGTATCCAAAAGGGTTGTTTTACCGTGGTCAACGTGCCCCATGATGGTTACAACTGGTGGACGCTCCACTAGCTCATCTTCGTTCAGATAACCATCTTCCACGAAGAAGCGCTCAATATCGGCATTGTCCACTTCAACCTTTTTCTTGGCTTCAATTCCATAATCTACCAAAAGGAGTTCAATGGTATCGCCATCCAAGGATTGGTTTTGCGTCGCCATCACTCCCATCATGAAGAGTTTCTTAACGATTTCCGCTGGCTCACGCTTAATCCGTTTTGCGATTTCCGCAACGGTCATTCCATCTGTGTACTCAAATTCACTTGGCAACTCGTGGAATTTACGCTCTGTTACTGGTTTTGGAGCCTCATTGCGGTTATTTTTTCCTTTTTTATTCTTTTTATTGTTATTCCAGTTACTATTCTTTTGATTTCTCACTTGATTCTGATTACTTCGATTCTTTTGTTGTTTTCTTGGACCATCTTCTTCACGATCAAAATCTTCACGCTTCTTGTCTGGTCTAGCCTGTTTCTTCCGACGTGTATCAACTGTTGCTGGAGTAGAGGTTGCAACTGTTGGTTGTGCAACATGCTCCACTTTTGTTTGTGGAGTTACCTCTACCTCAACACTGTCTTCTTTCTTACGGCGTTGCTGACGTTCTTGTTCAACCTTGGCCGCTTGGTGTTGCTTGTAGCGTTCCTCACTTCCACGCGCATATTCGGCGTTCTGCTCTGCCTTCAAGGCTGCTGCACGAGCCTTGAAATCAATCTTCGGTGCTACATTTGCTGGGGCCGGACGCCCTTGTCCATTTCCTCCTTGATCGCGACGACGGTCATTGCCATGATTCTTACGGTCATTCCCTTGGTTCTTGCGATCATTTCTGTTTTGAAAACGATCACCATCCCGACGGTCGTTATGTTGTTTTTTAGGTCGATTCCCTTGTTGTTGGCGACGTTCAGCCTGCTCTTTTGCTCGTGCTTCTCGCTCTGCCTTGAAATTTCGACTTTTCGGTTTTACAACCGGCACACTTGGTTCTTCAGTTACTTTTTCTTGCTTCACTACTGGTGTTTCTTTAACCGATGATACTGAAGCTACTGGCTTTTCTTCAACCATCTTAGCTGGTTGAGCCGTCTTCGGTGCAAAACTCTTGACCAGACGGTCTACAGCTTCCCCTTCAATACTGGAAGCATGACTCTTAACATCCAAGCCTAATTCTTTGGCGCGGGTAACGACTTCTTTACTTTCTTTGCCCAATTCTTTGGCAATCTCGTACAATCTTTTCTTAGACAATTGCTGTCCTCCTCTTCTATTCCATAAGAGACCTCATTTTCTTTGAAAATCCAGCATCCGTCACAGCCACCACCTTACGTGAGCGACCAATGGCAGTGCTTAATTCTAGTGTTGAAAACACGGTTAATACCGGAATGCCGTAGTAGTGGCATTTATCTGTGATTTTTTTTGTGAGGTTAGGAGCTGCATCTTCTGCTAGAAAGACTAATTTTGCCTTTCCTTCTTGAATGGCTTTGATAACCAATTCTTCTCCAGAGATGATCTTTCCCGCTCGTTGAGCCAACCCCAATAAATTACTGACCTTTTGCTTATTCAAGACCCAACTCTCTTCTTTTTACCTTATGATCAACATAAGCAATTAATTCATCATAAAAAGCTTCTTCCACTTCCATGCTAAAACTGCGATTAAACACTTTTTTCTTCTTAGCTTGAAGAGCTTCTTCATTATCGAGTTTGATGTAAGCTCCACGTCCATTTGCTTTTCCAGTCGGATCGATAAACACTTGACCTTCCTTGTTTTTGACAATTCGTAGGAGATCCCGCTTATCAATCACCTCGTTCGACACAACGGACTTTCGTAAAGGGATTTTTCTTGCTTTTACCATGTGTTCCCCCTATTCGTCTACTGGATCCAGATCACTTTCTACTCCATCAAAATCGAAAGATTGGTTGGCTTCCATTTCTTCGTATTCACTTGCAGACTTGATATCAATGCGATAGCCTGTTAAATGAGCTGCCAAGCGGACGTTTTGTCCACGGCGACCAATAGCCAGTGAAAGCTTGCTATCTGGCACAACCACAAGGGCATGCTTGCTATCTTCTTCGTCAAAGATAACTTGATCAACTTCAGCAGGAGCAATGGCATTGTAGATAAATTCTGCTGGGTCTGGAACCCACTCAATGACATCAATATTTTCTTCTGTTGGAACCATACGATCCAATTTTTGATCATAGCGTGCTGGATGGAACTTGCTGGTAATCTTTTTGATGTTGGATCCACCTCGACCAACGATGGTCCCAATCGCATCTACATTTGGATTATGGCTACGAACAGCCACCTTGGTCCGGTCACCTGCTTCACGCGCTACGCTCATAATTTCAACCGTGCCATCATAAACTTCAGGGATTTCTTGCTCCATCAATCGTTTGATCATTTCTGGATGGCTACGACTTACGAATACGTTCACCCCACGAGGATTGTCTTCTACTTTGTAGACAAAGACTTCGATGCGATCATGAGATTGGAAAACTTCTCCTGGAATCTGGTCTTGTTTAGACAATTGAGCTTCAATAGACCCTAAATTCACATAGATAAAGCGATTATCAAAACGTTCAACGGTTCCACTCATAATTTCATTTTCATGCTCTTTATAAGTGTTATAGGTAATCGCACGAGTTTGCTTACGCATTTTTTCCATGATGGTTTGTTTGGCAGATTGCGCTGCGACACGGCCAAACTCAGCAGGAGCTTCTTCAAATTTGATTTTATCTCCCAATTCATAAGCAGAGCTGATGGCAAGAGCATCTTTCAGGCTAATTTCCAATCGGCTATCAAATACTTCATCCACTACTTCACGAACGGTATAAACGCGGAAGTCACCAGTCTTTTCATTAAATTCGATAGCCGCACTCTCTGCTTGACCATATCGTCTCCGGTAAGCCGAACGCAACGATTCTGTGACAGCTTCAATGATGTCTTCTTTTTTAATTCCTTTATCTTCTTCCAAGATGCGAAAAGCATCTAGCATTTCTTTACTCATTCTATTCTTGCTCTTAGCAACTAAGAGCCTTCCTTTCTTTTCTGCTATAATTTGACAGCTAATCTTGCTTTCGATACAAGACTATAGGGGATTTCAATGGTTTTCTTTCTGGTTTTGTCCATGTATTCCATGGTCAATTGGTCATCTTCGAACTTAACGAGTGTTCCTTCAATGACCTTTTGTTTATCAACTGCCTTGTACAAGCTGACATGAATATACTGGCCAATAGCCTTTTCAACCGCCTCTTTCGTTTTTAAGGGACGCTCCAAGCCCGGACTCGTTACTTCTAGGAAGTACTGTTCTGGGAATGGATCCGGTTGAATCTGATCCAACAGAGGACTAATGACTTCTGTTAAATCAGCCGTATCATTCAAGGTAATTCCACCAACTTTATCGACAAAGATACTTAAGACAAAATCTCCCCCCATCTTTCCATATTCAACATCCACTAATTCAAAAGGATCTTGAATGGCTGGTTGAAGTAGTTCTGTTACTAATTCTACAATCGTTGCGATAGGACAACACCTCCTCACAGACAAGAGGCGAAGATATGTCTTCGCCTCTCCTTTTCTATTCGTTTTTACCATTCTAACACAAGTCTAGCCAACTTGCAAGGATTTTGCCTTGAATCAGGTCCTATAAATTTTCCAGAAAAATCAATACCTCCCTTTCAGGAGACCTTGATTTTTGACTATTCTTTAAAAGCGGGCTTCTACACGATAGATGACTTGGCCTTTACTTGAGAATTTTTGCTCATACTCTGTCATAACATTTCCTTCATAGTCGCTAGCGTGTAAGTCCAACCAGACACCTGTCAAGGTCATGCCATACTGAGAAAAACTAACCAAACTGTATTCAAAGAGTCCTCGATTGTCCGTCTTGAAGTGAATTTCCCCATGCTCAGGTAAAATTTGCTTGAAGGTATCCAAGAAACTCTTATAGGTCAAGCGGCGTTTCTCATGCCGTTTCTTTGGCCAAGGATCTGAGAAATTGAGATACAATTGATCAATCTCACCGTCTTCAAAGTAATTGGTCAAACTGTCTCCATCTACCCAAAGCAGCTTAATATTAGGAACATCGGCTTCTAAAACTTTGTCCAAAGCATAACTTAATACTGATTTTTGAATATCAATCCCAATATAGTTAATCTCTGGATTTTGTTTGGCCATTCCAGTAATAAAGGCTCCTTTACCACTTCCCACTTCAATATGGATAGGGTGGTCATTCCCAAAGATTTCCTTCCACTTACCTTTAGCTTCTTCCGGTTTTAAAACAACATACTGTGGATTTGCTTCTAATAATTCAGTTGCACCTTTACGGTTTCTTACTCTCATGCTTCCTTCCCATACTTAGACCGGAAATTACGCAAGGCATAAATTTCCCGATTGACATTCTCTAAATCATTATTCTCATAATATTTTGCAATTTGACACAAGAAAGAATATTGGCTAAACCAGTATAACTTACGAAAGACTGTCTCATTATACTTATAACCATAGTAGATCAACCAATCTTGCCACTGGGAATCTGGGATGTAATGACTCAAGATATGAGCAACATCCATCATCCGATCCGTTAAGCGAACAGAATCCCAATCTACTAGATAGATAAAACCACTTTCCGTTTCAATCCAATTACTGTGACGCACATCACCATGGACAATCGTTGCATAATCCTCCCGGAACGCCGGAACAGTATGGCGAAGATTTTTCATGACTGATTGCAAATATTTGTTTTGGCGCAAAGCAACTGGCAACTGGTTACTTAGAGAAGTTAGGAGATCTAGTGGCGATTCAACTGTATAGCCCAACTTTCTCAACTGTGTCATCAAAGGACGTGAACGATGCAAACGGGTCAAAATATGAACCACTTGTTTTTTCCCCATCCCATTTGGAGTCAAAATATCTCCATTTAACCACTCTTGAGCGCTCATCACATTTCCATCTGGTAAGCGTCGACTCCACAAGAGTTGTGGAGCAATTTGTTCTTTAGCCAGCCCTGCTAGTATGGGAGTCGTATTCATTTTAACAAATACTTTTCCTCCATCTGGATAAGTCCCCATAAAAGCTTTCCCACTCTTACCGGGAATTGGGGTTAGGCTTAGCTCTTTTTCGATCGAGTCCATCTTTTCCTCCGTAAAAAGTTTCCCATCTATTTTACTAATTTTATAGCATTTCGTCAACTAATCGTCTCAGCTTGAAAGGAGCGTATAAATGGCTTAACAAGGCTGTGAAAGCAAGAAGAACAAGAACAAGAAGCTTGTCTTCAAGAGCAAACAAGCCCACGACTCCTTCAATGCCTCCTACTATTAACAGCAGCATTTGCATCGTTTGAAGAAGACCACGTGTCTTCGTTCCAGTTTCTAATGGAAACAGCTTGGTCAGGTATTGATAATCAAAAGCATTATAGAGACCTAGCAATTGAAAAACCAACAAATAATTAAAGAGGGCAACGATAGCTACAGCTACCATCGATTGGGGAACAAACACAAAAACGGCTAGCGATAATCCTAACAAACGCAGGCTCATCGCAAACAAATCCCCATTTCGAAGATAGGAACGCAGATAGAGGTTGTTCCAGGTTTTGCTAGTAACTTTTGGAACTAGAGTCGTCAAGCCATCTAGATAAGCTCTCCGTTTCACACTGTTTGTAATCCCCTTAACATTAGTAAAGAGGGCAAAAAATCGAAGAATCGTTTGCTTTCTGAGATTTTCAACCTCAATCATTCGGGTCCAATTCAAACCTTCCTGGTGATAAAATCTTTTCCCCTTCCATTGAAAAACCAAAGCTTTCAGAAGAAAGAGAAAAACCAAGTAAAAAATTACAACTAGACCAGATAAGCCCATGGCCAGAGCCAAAGGGAGGAATAAGAGAAGAAAAACGGTCTGCAAGACTCCCCAAAACATAGTAGCCCGTAGAGTCTGTATCCTGAGATACTCTTTCAACTCTTCTTCTTTAACTAAGAGGAAAATCATATCCGGTTTTTCAAGGTAGGTAGCAATCGATCCAACTGGGACTAGTAAAAGAGGAGCAAATACAAGCAACACTAGCAAAAAACTTCTATCCTCCGGTAGAGCACGCAAAAATTGGCTATATTGAACAGCTAGAAACCCTAAGAAAATCAAAAGAAAAAGGACAAAATGGTCATTCAGAACATAGCGAGAATATTTTAAGCACTGATTTCGAAAGGATTGTTTTCTCTTTTGTAATACTGCTATCATTGGTCAGCCTCTTCTGTTAAAGCCAAATAAATAGCATTGAGATCTGCACCTAACATACCAAATTCCTCTTGCAAATCTTCTAAAGTTCCTTGCGCTCGTACTTGTCCCTTATGAAGAATCACAAAGGCATCACACATTTTTTCGGCAGAATCCAAGACATGGGTACTCATTAAGATTGATTTTCCCTTCTCTTTTTCAGTCTCTAATAAGTGAATCAGATCGGCAATAGCAACTGGGTCCAATCCCAAAAAAGGCTCATCTACAATAAATAAACTTGGATCTACTGCAAAGGCACAAATAATCATTACCTTTTGTTTCATTCCCTTAGAAAAATGGACAGGGAACCAATCCAACTTTTCCTCTAATCGAAACTGTTTCAAAAGAGGAGCTACGCGTGCAAAAACAGCCTTTTGATCTAAATCATAAGCCATAGCAACCGTTTCAATGTGTTCACGCAAGGTCAACTCTTCATAGAGACTAGGTGTTTCTGGAATATAACCAATCTTTTGGCGGTAAGCACTTGGTGATTCGGCCAAGCTTAAGCCATCAATCTGAATTTCTCCAGAGTATGGTCGCAAAAGACCAATAATTTCATTAATGGTTGTGGATTTACCCGCTCCATTTAAGCCAATGAGGCCAACTAATTGACCATTGTCAACCTCAAAGCTTACGTCTTTAAGGACAGGGATATTGACATAGCCCCCTGTCAAGTTCTTAATTTCTAACATATTTTCTCTGCTTTCTGGTATAATGTTCTTATATTATAACAAAATCTAGCTAAAATGAGGTGCCTTTATGGTTTCGGATTGTATTTTTTGTAAGATCGTTGCTGGTGACATTCCTGTTTCAAAAGTCTATGAAGACGAACATTTTCTTGCCTTTTTAGATATCTCTCAAGTGACAGCTGGTCACACCCTTGTCATTCCTAAAAAACATGCCCGCAACTTACTCGAAATGGCACCTAACGAAACCGGTGAACTTTTCGAGGTTGTTTCTCAGGTAGCCAAAAATGTTGAAAACGCAACTCAGCCTAAAGGAATGAATGTCATTAGCAATATGGAAGAAATTGCTGGACAATCGGTCTTCCATACCCATGTTCATATCCTTCCACGCTATTCCCAAGAAGACGATTTGAAGATTGACTTCACTGCTCATGAGCCTGATTTTGACCAACTTGCTCGCCTAGCAGAGCTCATTGCAGCCCAGTAAGACAAGGAGTCACATATGAAATTGAGAAATTTAGTCTGGTTTGCGACAGGCGCTGGCATCAGCTACCAATTGGTAAAAAATCGGGTGTCTCTTCAAAAAGAAATAAACGAGACGAAACTACTTTCCGAAGGCATTCAAGCCAATCTTTCTAAAATTCAAAAAAATTTAGAAATTATCCAAGAGCAGAAGGAAAATGTGAATGAACTCCTAACGGATTTCTCCTACAAAACACGTATTTTTTCGAAACAAGCAAGCGTTGCCTTGGAACAAATTCAAGACATCTGGTCAGAAAAGTCAGTAGGCAAAAATTAGAAACTTAACTTTATACAAAAAGAGTCTGACATAAAGTGTCCAACCTTTAATCTATATCAGCTATAACTGCATGACGCAGTGCTTGATTGCTCACAGTACTGCTTTCTAGAGGGAGGAAGGTTGAAAAGACTTTGGGAAACTTTTTAATTAGCCAGAGTGCTTTATTCGATAACTTCCAAAAGTACAAAATATTCACCCTTATACTATAATAAGGGTGAATTTTTATGTTTAGGAATGAGATCTCATCTATCATTCCTTTTTTCATATTTTAGTAAGGAACGAGCAATAGCATCATAGACTTTTTCCCACACTTTTTTATTCTGTTACAACCGGAGCTAATTGATTTGTTCCTGGATCAACAGCCGTGATACTAGAAGGAGTTGTCACTGGAGCTGGATTTTGAGCGACACCATCAGAAGTGACCGGAGTCTCTGGGACATAGGATTGTTCGTAATAGCCTCCACCCGTATCTTGAATTGGAGCAGTTGGAGTGTCCGTAGTTGTTGAGGAATTACTTAAACTTGAGCTCGGTTCTTCTTCTTGATCAAAAAGGTAGGCATTGGTTTTTAGTTTCTTCACTGGATCCAAGCCAAGAGATTTCCGGAGCAAGTTTTGCATGCTTAATAAATGTTTAGATGTAACTAGTTGATAGCTACCACCATCTGCCAAGGTCGCATCTTCACCTCGCAACTGTTTGGAATGAATAGTCTTCAAGGCATCTTTATAACCCATTAACTGCATCAAACTGTTGGTGCTCAGTGAAATATTGGTTTGCATGTTGTCGCTAATGGCTTCAATAATCCCTTGGTAATGACTCAAACCGTCTAAACTCAATATTTTCTCAACAACCTTTTTAATCACTTCTCGTTGACGCTTCTGGCGACCATAGTCCCCTTCAGGGTCTTGGTAGCGCATCCGTGCATAGACTAGCGCTTGATCTCCATTAATTTCCTGACGGCCTGGTGGGATTTTAGCAGTATATTCCGGTTCATTTTCTTCAATCGAAATGTCAAAATCGAAGGGATTGGTAACGGTGATCCCGCCTACCTTATCAACCAACTGAACCAAGCCTTGCATATTGATCATGACATAGCGATCAATATGAAGATTCATCAAATCTTGAATCGTTTTAATCGCCAATTTTGCACCACCTTTAGAATAGGCGGCATTTAACTTAGCTTGGTAAGTTTCTCCATCCTCCGTAATATTGGTTAAAATATCACGTTCCAAACTCATCATGGTTGTTTCCCGCATCTTGGGATTAACCGTCACTAGAATCATGGTGTCACTATTGCCTTGCCAAAGATCTTCACGTGAACCAGAGCCGGTATCTACTCCCATGAGCAAGATTGTCATCGGCTTATTCTCTGCAATAACGTTATTTTCATCTCCAAAACCTTTATAAGTTTTACTCAAGGTATCTGTCGACTGGTTCAGAATCGTTAAGCCATAGGCTCCGACGCCAACAACAGTGACAGCTAATAAACTTAAAAACATGAATAGTATTTTTTTAATCATACCTTATTTCCATCTATTTGTTTGCCCATTAGGTAAACGTCAATAAATTCCCCTTCTTTAGTGTAGACTCCTCTCTTACGGAGACCTTCTATTTCAAATCCAAGAGATTGGTAGAGATGGACAGCTCGTTCATTTCGGACCTGCACACTCAAATCAAGTTTTCGAATAACTCCAGATGACTCCGCCCATGCAATGCCTTCTTCTAATAAAATCCGTCCCAAGCCCTTGTTCCAATACTTTTTTCGAACTACGATAAAAATATCCCCAATATGTTGCAAAGCCCTATTTGTTCTGCTGCTATATTGAGAACTCCTACCAAATCTTGGTCCAAATACAATAAGAGACAAAGCTGATTAGCTGTCTGAGCTTGCTTCTCAGCAAACAGTTCCAATTCTTGTCTAGTCATTCCAAGCCCTTCCGAGCCTAGAGTCATAAAATCAGATTCTCCAGCCACTTCTTGAAAAAAATCTAAGAGAGCTTGGGCATCAGAGGCGTCTGCTTCTTTTAAAAAAAGATCTAACTCTTGTTCCATTTAACAAGCTCCTACAGACTGCAGAAAGAGTTGCTTTAAGTTTTCAGCTCGATCACCTACAGCTGACAATCGAATCTCTCTGCCATCTCCCCGTTTCAGTAGTTCTACTTTCAAATAACCTGCAGGAAGGCTGGTTTCTAACAACTCTCCCCATTCAATGACGGTAACTCCTTCACCAAATAAAAAGTCATCTAAGTCAATCGAATCAGGATCATCTCCAATCCGATAAACATCTAAGTGATACAAGGGTAAGCGGCCTTCATACTCTCTAACAATCGTATATGTTGGACTCTTAATCATCTGATCAATATCGAGTCCTTGTGCCACTCCCTTTGTAAAGGTGGTTTTTCCAGCTCCAAGATCTCCTATCAGAATTAAAACATCCTGTTTTTCTAGCAGTTGACCCAGGGCTTTCCCAAGGTTAATCAACTCATTCTCATTTTGGCTTCTCATTCTCCCATTATATCAAAAAGAATAGGGTCCTGTCCAAAGTTTTTAGACGCATCTCCTATCCATTCGTAAGACTACCAGTAAAAAACAAGAACTAAAAAGAAGCCAGCCACTAGGACTAGCTTCTAACAAGATTCAGTTTAATGAAGGGCCATACTAATAAAGTTGAGAATGAAAAGAGCATCTAGAATCCAAATCATACTGTGAACCTCTTTGGCTTCACCTTTGACAAGTTTAGTTACTGTATAAGTAATAAAACCTGCTGCAATCCCATTTGTGATGGAATAACTGAATCCCATAAAGATAGAGGTGAAGAAGGCTGGTACAGCTTCTGCCATATCATCCCAATGGATGTTTTTTTCAGGCTACTCAACATCATGATCCCAACGATGATCAAAATCGGTGCTGTGGCTGCTGTCGGTACAATAGCAAGAAGGGGACTAAAAAATACTTGACACTGCGAAACAGATGGCTACTACAAGGGCTGTCAAACCAGTCCGTCCACCAGCTCAATTCCCGCAGCTGACTCAACATAAGTCGTCACATTCGAAGTACCTGCAATAGCACCAACAGATGTCGCTACGAGGTCTGAATAAAGGGCTTTATCCAATTTAGCGGATTGATGATTTTCACCATTTGTAGCAACGATTCCGACTTTTTCTCCTGTACCGATCAAGGTACCAATCGTATCAAAGATATCTGTCAAGGAGAATGCTAAGATGGCCATCAAGGTTTCAGGAAGACGAGAAGTATTGGTAATCAAAGAACCTAATCCTTCTGAACCAAGTGCAGCACCAAAAATTTTCCCAAGATCATTGACAGCTGCTCCAAGATGGGTGCTAGAAAAGTCAATCGTTGAAAGATCAACAATGCCAAACACAATAGCAAGGACTGTTGTCGTAAGGATTGAAAGGATAATACCACCTTTAATGCCCTTGATGACAAAGAAAACAGTGATAGCTAAGCCAGCCAAAGCAAGGAGGACTGTTGGACTATTGAAACTAACGAGTCCTGGGACCGCTGCAGAATTTGCTGTAATTGCCGCATTCGCCTTGTCAGCCCCTTCTCCTGCCACCGTATAAGTATGTGGATCAATTGAAAACTTCAACAGGCCAGCATTTTTAATTCCGACATAGGCCAAGAAAATTCCGATACCAGCTGAGATAGCTGAACGCAAAGCATTTGGAATTGACTCAATAATCATTTTCCGAACATTGGTTAATGTAATAACCAATGAAATTAGTCCGCAAATAAAGACCATTCCCAAAGCTTCTTTCCAAGAATAGCCCATCCCAAATACCACTGTAAAGGTAAAGAAGGCGTTCAAGCCCATCCCTGGTGCTTGGGCATAAGGCAGATTCGCATAGAAAGCCATCATGAGAGTCCCAACGACTGAACCAATAATGGTTGCTAGAAATACTCCTTGAGCAGGCATTCCTGTTTGGGAAGCATTTGAGGGTTTACAAACAAGATATAAGACATGGCAAAGAAGGTCGTTAAACCAGCTAATACCTCTGTACGAACCGTCGTTCCGTGTTCAGATAGTTTGAAAAACTTATCCATTTTTCCAATAAACTCCTTAAAAAAAATAAATCTGCTCGCAACTCAATCACGAACAATACCAATATTTTATCAAATATTATTCACTTTTACAAGAGATTCATCTGGACAATCTTTCGTGTCATATCATCTTCTATTCGAAAGACTGAAATTTTCCTGTTTATCTGGTATAATGGTAGCATTCGTCTTAAAATATGGTGCTCTATACTCTATAAAACATTCCTTATTTAGATAGAGTTCGAAAAACCATACAAATGAAAGGATTCTTCCTATGAATAAGAAACTAATTGCTGTCGATTTAGATGGCACCTTATTAAATTCTGAGAGTAAATTATCATCCTATACGATTGAAACTATCCAAAAAGTCAGTGAACAAGGCCACCGGGTCATTATTACAACTGGGCGTCCCTATCGAATGGCAGATCATATCTATAAGGAATTGGGATTGGAAAGTCCCATGATTAACTTTAATGGCGCTCTCACTCATATTCCAAATAAAAAATGGTCGAAAGAATTATCGATGACCCTTGATAAAAAATACCTCCTCGATATGGTCGAGAGAGAAAATGACATCCAAGCGGACTTTATTGCAGGAGAGTATCGCAATAAGTTCTATGTCACCCATACCTACCACCATACTATTGATCCCGCCTTGTTTGGGGTTTCAAAAATCTCCTCCAAAACAAAATTCGAAGCTCGTAAAGTTACCGAAAATCCGAATGCCATCCTCTTTCAAACACGCGCTGAAGATAAGTATGCTTTAGCCGAAGAAATGCGTGATTACTACCATCACGAGCTAGAAATCAATAGCTGGGGTGGACCCCTCAACATTCTGGAGTGCGCTCCAAAAGGGGTCAATAAGGCCTTTGCCCTTAACTATCTCCTCGAGACTTACGGACTTGATCGGAAAGATCTGATTGCCTTTGGAGACGAACAAAACGATACAGACATGTTAGCTTTTGCAGGAACTGGTTATGCAATGAAAAACGCCAATCCTGTCCTCCTCCCCTATGCCGATAAACAAACCGAGTATACAAATGATCAGGACGGCGTTGCTCGTCAATTAGAAAAACTCCTCCTATAAATAAAGAGAAATTGCTTGAATCACCTTTTACAAGAAAGGATTCAAGCTTTTTGTTTTCTCAAACATACGGGACCTTTTCTGAAAATAATTTAACTGGTTAAGTTTACTTTTAGAAAATTTTCTGTGTAAGCGCTTGCTAATCGACAAAGTTTGTGATAAAATTAACATAACAAAAATAAAAAAGGAGCCTAGCTCGTTTCATACGATAATGATTCAAGTGATGTTACTTCTCGTTTTATTACCGTCTCTAATTCAACTAAGCTCTTGAGGAGGAAAACTATGAAAGCTGTTGTTGTAAACCCAGAAGGTACTGGTGTTGAAATCGTTGCGAACAAAGATATGCGACCACTTGAAACAGGGGAAGCTCTTGTTCAAATCGAATACTGTGGTGTCTGCCACACTGACTTGCACGTCGCACACGGAGACTTCGGTAAAGTTCCAGGCCGTGTACTTGGGCACGAAGGAATTGGAGTCGTAAAAGAACTTGCTCCAGATGTGAAGAGCTTGAAAGTTGGGGATCGTGTCAGTGTTGCTTGGTTCTTCGAAGGATGTGGAACTTGTGAATACTGTACAACTGGTCGCGAAACTCTTTGCCGGACTGTTAAAAATGCAGGTTACTCTGTTGATGGAGGAATGGCTGAACAATGTATCGTTACTGCAGATTACGCAGTGAAAGTACCAGAAGGATTAGATCCAGCTCAAGCTTCTTCTATTACCTGTGCCGGGGTTACAACATACAAAGCCATCAAAGAGGCCAAAGCTGAACCAGGACAATGGATCGTTATCTATGGAGCTGGTGGACTTGGAAACTTGGGTGTTCAATATGCTAAGAAAGTCTTCAACGCACATGTCATCGCTGTCGATATCAACAACGATAAACTGGAATTAGCGAAAGAAGTTGGTGCAGATTTTGTCATCAACGGTCACGAAGTCGAAGATGTCCCAGGATTGATCAAAGAAAAAACAAATGGTGGCGCTCACTCTGCTGTCGTAACTGCTGTCTCTAAAGTTGCCTTCAACCAAGCAGTAGATTCTGTTCGTGCCGGTGGTCGTGTTGTCGCAGTTGGACTTCCTTCAGAGATGATGGACCTCAGCATTGTGAAAACTGTATTGGATGGTATCCAAGTCATTGGTTCTCTTGTGGGAACTCGTAAAGACTTGGAAGAAGCCTTCCAATTTGGTGCAGAAGGTTTGGTAGTGCCAGTCGTTCAAAAACGCCCAGTAGAAGATGCTGTTAAGGTCTTTGACGAAATGGAAGCTGGAACCATTCAAGGACGTATGGTACTTGACTTCACCAACTAAACAACTGAACCTACAGGACTAGTCCAACTGGGCTAGTCTTTTTTTTAGTGCTTTCAATCACTCTTTTTTACAATTTATTATATATTTATTTTTAGCGGATATAGATTAATTGTTGAAATCTTTTTATTGAATTTCAAATCCTCTGAAACCTATCTATCATAGATTTCTTCTGCCATCATCAACTTATAAACGAGATCCATTCAATAGCATTCAATTTCTATCTAACGATAACTCAATATAACAATTTAATATTTTTAAATCGAGATTTTGATAGAAAAATTGACTTAAGTGTGAAAACGATTTATAATAAAGTAGCTTAAAGTTTTCTTAAACTGAAAGTCAAACAAATTTTATAAGGAGGAATGTCAATAATGAGTATTGGTATCATTATTGCTAGCCACGGTGAATTTGCAGCTGGAATCCACCAATCCGGCTCGATGATCTTTGGGGATCAAGAGAAAGTTCAAGTGGTTACGTTCATGCCAAGCGAAGGCCCTGATGATCTCTATGCTAAATTCAATGTGGCTGTTGCTGCATTTGATGCAGAAGATGAAGTCTTGGTTTTGGCTGACCTTTGGAGTGGTTCTCCATTTAACCAGGCGAGTCGCGTCATGGGAGAAAATCCAGATCGTAAATTTGCGATTATCACAGGATTGAACCTTCCGATGTTGATTCAAGCTTATACAGAGCGTTTGATGGATGCAAATGCCGGCGTTGATCAAGTCGTTGCAAACATCATCAAGGAAGCAAAAGACGGTGTCAAAGCTCTCCCTGAAGAATTGAATCCTGTCGAAGAAGCAAGCACTGCTTCAGCTGCTCCAGTTGCCCAAGCTGCTATTCCAGAGGGAACAGTGATCGGAGATGGCAAACTCAAAATCAATCTTGCTCGTCTCGATACTCGTCTCCTTCATGGACAAGTCGCTACCGCTTGGACTCCTGATTCAAAAGCAGATCGCATTATCGTTGCTTCAGACTCAGTTGCCAAAGATGAACTCCGTAAAGAGTTGATCAAGCAGGCGGCACCAAATGGTGTGAAAGCAAACGTTGTCCCAATTCAAAAATTGATCGACGTTGCAAAAGATCCACGTTTTGGTGAAACACATGCTTTGATCTTATTTGAAACACCTCAAGACGCCCTTCGTGCCATCGAGGGTGGTGTTCCGATTAAAACATTGAACGTTGGTTCAATGGCCCACTCAACTGGTAAAACCATGGTGAACAATGTGTTATCAATGGATAAAGAGGATGTGGCTACATTTGAAAAAATGCGTGATCTTGGAGTGGAATTTGATGTCCGTAAAGTGCCAAATGACTCTAAGAAAGATTTGTTTGACTTAATTAACAAAGCTAACGTTCAATAATCGATTACATACGAAAGGATTTTAAACATGTCTATTATTTCTATGGTATTAGTGGTCGTTGTTGCCTTCTTAGCAGGTCTTGAAGGTATCCTTGACCAATTCCAATTCCACCAACCGATTGTTGCTTGTACTTTGATCGGTTTGGTAACAGGTAACCTTACTGCCGGTGTTATGCTTGGTGGTTCCCTTCAATTACTTGCACTAGGTTGGGCAAACATTGGTGCCGCAGTTGCACCCGATGCTGCTCTTGCATCTGTCGCTGCTGCGATTATCTTGGTTCTTGGTGGTGACTTTAGCTCTAAAGGAATCGCTGTAGCTCAAGGTGTTGCTATTCCACTTGCAGTCGCTGGTCTTTTCTTGACCATGATCGTCCGTACTCTCTCTGTTGGTTTGGTCCACACTGCTGATGCTGCTGCTAAAAAAGGCGATATCACAGGAGTTGAACGTGCACACTTTGTAGCTCTTCTTCTTCAAGGTCTCCGTATCGCTATTCCTGCAGCCCTTCTTTTGATGATTCCTGCCGATACCGTTAAAGGTGCGCTTGAAGCGATGCCTGCTTGGTTATCAGACGGTATGCAAATCGGTGGTGGTATGGTCGTAGCTGTTGGGTACGCTATGGTTATCAACATGATGGCAAGCCGTGAAGTATGGCCATTCTTTGCCATTGGTTTTGCTCTCGCAGCTGTCAGCCAATTAACCTTGATTGCCCTTGGTGCGATTGGTGTTGCCCTTGCCTTGATCTACCTTTCTCTTTCTAAAAAAGGTGGCAATGGTGGTGGCGGAGTCGCTACTTCTAATGACCCAATCGGCGATATTCTCGAAGACTATTAAGAAAGGTGTGACACTATCATGACTGAAAAATTACAATTATCTAAATCAGATCGTCAAAAAGTTTGGTGGCGTTCAACCTTCTTGCAAGGTTCTTGGAACTACGAACGGATGCAAAACTTGGGTTGGGCTTACTCATTGATTCCAGCTATCAAAAAACTCTACACCAAGAAAGAAGACCAAGCGGCTGCTCTTGAGCGCCATATGGAGTTCTTCAATACTCACCCATACGTTGCTGCTCCAATCATCGGGGTAACTCTTGCTCTTGAAGAAGAAAGCAAACGGAGCTGCCATTGATGATGCTGCTATCCAAGGGGTGAAAATCGGTATGATGGGGCCTTTGGCTGGTATTGGAGATCCAGTCTTCTGGTTTACAGTTCGTCCAATCTTGGGAGCTCTTGGAGCATCTCTTGCCTTAACTGGTAACATCCTTGGTCCACTCATCTTCTTCTTTGCATGGAACGCAATTCGTATGTCCTTCTTGTGGTACACCCAAGAACTCGGATACAAAGCAGGTTCTGAAATTACTAAAGATATGTCTGGTGGTATCTTGCAAGACATCACAAAAGGTGCATCTATCCTTGGGATGTTCATCCTCGCTGTCTTAGTAGAACGTTGGGTATCGATTAAATTCATCTTCAATGTTTCTTCTGTCAAATTAGATGACAAGGCTTATATCCACTGGGATAAACTTCCTGAAGGATACAAGGGAATCCAAGAAGCCTTCGCTCAAGTTGGTTCGGGCCTATCTCAAACACCTGAAAAAGTTACAACTTTCCAACAAAACTTGGATTCATTGATTCCTGGTTTGATGGGATTACTTCTTACTTTTGCTTGTATGTGGTTGCTTAAGAAAAAAGTATCTCCTATCACCATCATCATCGCCCTCTTTGTCATCGGTGTCTTGGCGCACGTTGCTGGCTTGATGTAAGCAAAAATCAACAAAAAGAAGGTTTCGGCCTTCTTTTTATTATGATATAATAGACTTACTTGAAATCAGGAGGAAAAAATGGCGCAATCGCAGAATAAAACCGTTGAATTCCATACCACAGGTGTCTCTTATCTAGGAGTGGGAGGAAAGGTTGGAAAAATGTTAGTTGGGGACGTGGCTTTTGAATTTTATGCAGATGCTAATGTAGAAGACTATGTCCAAATTCCCTGGAAAGAAATCGAACAGATTGGAGCCAACGTATCCGGGCGTAAAATTAGCCGCCATTTTGAAATCTATACCAAGGAAAGCAAATTTCTCTTTGCTTCTAAAGACTCGGGAAAAATCTTAAAAATTGCCCGTGAACACCTTGGAAATGATAAAATTGTCAAATTGCCTACCTTGATTCAAAACATCGCAGCTAAAATTAAAAATCTATTTGCAAAATAGGTACTTTTCTTGTATAATAAACGAAAACGGATAAGTAAATTAAAAAAATCTTTCAGAAAGTCTGCGGTTGCTGTGAGCAGATAGAGGACTTAATCGAAATTCTACCGTTTATCAAAAATTGAAGATCAAATTAAGTGCACACCTGTGAAGTTGGATGGAACCGTGGCCCTGCCACTCCAACACTATAACAGGTGTGTTTTTTGTTAAAGGAGAAGCTATGTTAGATATTAAACGAATTCGTACAGACTTTGATACAGTTGCTGAAAAATTAGCAACACGCGGTGTTGATGCGGCCATTTTGAACGAAATGAAAGAGATCGATGCCAAGCGTCGTGACATCTTGGTCAAAGTAGAAAGCCTCAAGGCTGAGCGGAACACGGTATCTGCTGAAATCGCCCAAGCAAAACGCAACAAGGAAAATGCAGATGATAAGATTGCTGCCATGCAAACTCTCTCTGCAGAAGTCAAAGCATTAGATGCAGAATTGGCTGAAATCGATGCTAAATTGACAGAATTTACTACAACCCTTCCAAACATCCCGGCTGACAGTGTTCCTATTGGGGCTGACGAAGACGATAATGTTGAAGTTCGCCGTTGGGGAACTCCTCGCGAGTTTGACTTTGAACCAAAAGCTCACTGGGACCTTGGTGAGGACTTAGACATCCTTGATTGGGAACGTGGTGGAAAAGTCACTGGTGCTCGCTTCCTCTTCTATAAGGGACTTGGAGCTCGCCTGGAACGTGCTATCTACAACTTTATGCTGGATGAGCACGGTAAGGAAGGCTACACTGAAGTTATCACTCCTTACATGGTTAACCACGATTCTATGTTTGGTACTGGTCAATATCCAAAATTCAAGGAAGATACTTTTGAACTCAGCGACACCAACTATGTCTTGATTCCTACAGCTGAAGTTCCGCTGACCAACTACTACCGTGATGAAATCATCGATGGCAAAGATCTACCAATCTACTTTACAGCCATGAGCCCATCTTTCCGTTCAGAAGCTGGTTCTGCTGGTCGCGATACACGTGGCTTGATCCGTTTGCACCAATTCCACAAGGTTGAAATGGTTAAATTTGCTAAACCTGAAGAGTCATATGAAGAATTGGAGAAAATGACAGCCAATGCTGAAAACATCCTTCAAAAACTCAATCTTCCATACCGTGTAGTAGCTCTCTCAACAGGAGATATGGGCTTCTCAGCTGCTAAGACCTATGACTTGGAAGTTTGGATTCCTGCGCAAAATACTTACCGTGAAATCTCAAGCTGTTCCAATACAGAAGATTTCCAAGCACGTCGTGCCCAAATCCGTTACCGTGATGAAGCAGATGGTAAGGTTAAACTCCTTCACACCTTGAACGGTTCTGGATTGGCTGTCGGACGTACCGTCGCTGCTATTCTTGAAAACTATCAAAATGAAGATGGTTCTGTGACCATCCCAGAAGTTCTTCGTCCATACATGAGAGGCGCTGAAGTTATCTCACCAAAATAAAAACTCAAAAAAACTGAGTCTTGCATCTGCAAGCTCAGTTTTTTTTTAATATTTACGAAAACGTTGGTAACGTTGCTCTAGCAGATCTTCGAGAGATAAGTCTTGTAGCTCCTTCAATTCTGCTTGGATTTCCTTCTTCACTTGAGCTAGTAATTCGCCATTAGAAAAACCATGCTCCGGAATCACCTTATCCACAATATCCATATTTAACAACTCATGCGAAGTAATCTTCATCAATTCAGCAGCTTCCATGGCACGGCTTCCATCTTTCCATAGAATAGAAGCAAATCCTTCTGGACTCAAGACGGCATAGATGGAGTTCTCCAACATCCAGACCTTATCTGCAACACCAAGAGCTAAGGCACCACCTGATCCCCCTTCTCCGATAATAATCGCGATTATCGGAACTTTTAAGTCACTCATTTCCATGAGGTTGCGGGCAATAGCCTCACCCTGTCCCCGTTCTTCAGCACCAACACCCGGATAAGCACCTGCGGTATTTATGAAGGTTACTACTGGACGACCAAACTTCTCCGCCTGTTTCATCAAACGCAAGGCTTTTCGATAGCCTTCTGGGTGGGGTTGACCAAAGTTTCGACTGAGGTTATCCTGTAAATTCTTTCCTTTTTGAATCCCGACAACCGTTACCGCTTGATCTCCTAGCCAACCAATTCCACCAATGACTGCACCGTCATCTCGGAAATTCCGATCGCCATGTAATTCGATAAAGTTATCAAAAATTCCATGAGCATAATCGAGAGCTGTCAAACGTCCTTGGTCACGAGCTTCTTTAATAATTTGTGTTATTCTTGTCATTACTTCCCTCCATGAAAGGCTAACAAGTCTGCGATTGTTGAACGCATCTCACTACGTTGGACAATCACATCCACAAAGCCATGCTCCTGCAAAAATTCAGCCTTTTGGAAATTATCCGGCAACTGTTCTCTTACGGTAGACTCGATAACCCGTCGACCTGCAAATCCCACAAGGGCTTGACTCTCTGCAATGATAATATCACCTTCCATTGCAAATGACGCTGTTACCCCTCCTGTTGTTGGGTCTGTTAGAACAGTCAGATAAAACAAGCCTGCTTTTGAGTGTCTTTGAACAGCTGCAGAGATTTTAGCCATCTGCATCAAACTGACGATCCCTTCTTGTATCCGAGCTCCACCAGAAGCTGTAAAGAGCACGACTGGGAGCTTTTCTTCTATCGCCAATTCAAATAGGCGTGTAATCTTTTCACCGACCACAGAGCCCATAGAAGCCATGATAAAATTGGAATCCATAATACCAAGAGCCACTTGATGGCCCCCAATCTTTGCAGTTCCTGTTAAGACAGCCTCATCAAGTCCTGTCAATTCACGGACAGTCGCCAATTTCTTCTTGTAGTTTGGAAACTTAAGCGGGTCCTTGGTCTCAATACCCGTAAACAGTTCAATAAAGCTTCCTGGATCAATCGTTAATTGAAGTCGCTCTACCGCAGAAATACGGAAGGTATAACCACACTTAGGACATAGACGTTCACTTCCTAGATCCTTTTGGTAAATCGTATGTTTACAGCCCGGACACTGAGAAAACAACTCATCTGGAACTTCTGGTTTCGGCTGAGGTGCTTCAATGGCCGACCGATTGGGATTAATTCGAATGTACTTATCTTTTTTAGAAAATAAAGCCATCAACTTCTCCTTACTTGGTAAAAGAACTTTGTAATTGTGCGCGTTCATTCCTTGTGAAAATGAATCTCACATTTACAAAGTTCAATGTTTATTGATTTTTCTGATAATTTGGTAAAAATTTTTCCATCAGGAAGGCGGTATCGTAATCACCAGCAATCACATTCGAATCTGAAATCAAATCCAATTGGAAATCACTGTTGGTCATTACACCGTCAATTTCCAACTCATAGAGGGCACGTTGCATCTTCATCAAAGCATCAAAACGATTCTCTCCATGGACAATGATTTTGGCAATCATACTATCGTAGTAAGGTGGAATCGTATAGCCCGGGTAGACAGCAGAATCCACGCGCAAGCCAACTCCTCCACTTGGAAGGTAGAGATTGGTGATCTTCCTGGGCTTGGTGCAAAGTTAAAGGCAGGATTCTCCGCATTGATCCGGCATTCAATAGCATGACCAGAAATTTGAATATCTTCTTGACGAACAGACAATTCTTGCCCAGCAGCAATCTTAATTTGCTCTTTCACGATATCAATTCCTGTGACAAATTCTGTCACGGGATGCTCAACTTGAACCCGAGTATTCATCTCCATGAAGTAAAATTCGCCTTTTCCTTCATCGTAAAGAAACTCGATTGTCCCAGCATTTTCATAGCCAACAGATTCGGCTGCGCGGACGGCTGCAGAGCCAATTTGATCTCGAATCGTCTTACCAATTGCTACGGACGGAGATTCTTCGAGAACCTTTTGGTTGTTTCTCTGAAGCGAACAATCCCTCTCACCTAAATGAACCACATGTCCAAATTGGTCAGCCAAGATTTGAACCTCAATATGACGAGCCGGGTAGATGACGCGCTCTATGTACATAGCTCCATTACCAAAGGCCGCCTTAGCTTCTGTCGAAGCAGATTCAAAAGCGGGAACTAGGTCTTCTGCCCGTTCTACTTTACGGATTCCTTTACCGCCACCTCCAGCTGATGCCTTCAGCATAACAGGATAGCCAATCCGATCGGCAACTTCCAAAGCTTCTTCAGCTGTATGAACTTCACCATCTGATCCTGGAATAACAGGCACACCTGCTTTAATCATTTGTGCCCGGGCATTAATTTTATCACCCATCATATCCATAACAGATCCTGATGGTCCGATAAACTTAATTCCGACTTCTTCACACATGGTGGCAAACTTCGAATTTTCACTCAAAAATCCAAATCCTGGGTGAATAGCTTCTGATCCAGTCAAAACAGCTGCAGATAAAACAGCATTCATGTTCAAATAAGACTCGGTTGACTTGGCAGGCCCAATACAAACTGCTTCATCCGCTAGTAAGGTATGCAAGGCTTCCTTATCAGCCGTTGAATAGACAGCGACTGTTTCAATTCCTAATTCACGAGCAGCTCGAATAATCCGGACCGCAATTTCACCACGATTCGCGATTAAAATTTTTCGGAACATAGAAACCTCCCTAGTTACCAATTGCAAATGTTAGGGTCCCGCTAGCAGCTAATTTCCCATCGACTTCCGCTTTTGCTTCCACGACCGCAATCGAACCACGACGCTTGACAAAGGTAGCCGTCATCACGAGCTGATCTCCCGGAACGACTTGTTTTTTAAATTTAACCTTATCCATTCCAGCATAAAAGACTAATTTCCCTTTATTTTCTGGTTTGGATAATTCTAAGACACCGGCAGTTTGTGCCAAAGCTTCCATAATGAGAACACCTGGCATAACTGGGTAGCTTGGAAAGTGCCCATTAAAGAAAGGCTCATTGATCGTAACATTCTTAATGGCTACAATCGTATCCTCACTTGTTTCGAGGACTCGATCCACCAATAACATAGGGTAACGGTGTGGAAGAGCTTCTTTAATAGCTTGAATATCGATCATTTAATCCGTACCAATCCTTTCCCAAACTCGACCATTTCTTCATTTGAAACAAGGATTTCAGTGACAATTCCATCTCTTGGCGCAGGAACTTCATTCATGACTTTCATTGCTTCAATAATCAATAAAGTTTGGCCTTTTGAAACGCTATCTCCAACCTGAACAAAAGCTGGTTTATCTGGACCTGAAGCTAAATAAGCTACACCAACAAGAGGACTTTCAACCACTTCCCCCTCTGCTACCACTGCTGGACTTGCTTCAGGAGCTGATGCTGAAGGAGCAACAGGTTCTTCTACAAGAACAACAGGGCTCTCAACAGCGGGCGCCACTTCCTGAACTACAGGAGCTGGCGTAGCAGGTTGCGAGCTAGCTACACTGCCAGTATTTTTACTAAATGATAGCACATCCGTTGCATTTTGATAGCTAAATTCACGAAGACTGGATTGGTCAAATTGACTCATTAGGTCTTTAATTTCTTGAATATTCACTTTATCCCTCCCAACGTTTAAAGGCTAAGACAGCATTGTGTCCTCCAAATCCAAATGTATTGGAAATAGCATAGGAAATCGGACGTTCTTGCCCTTCACCAAAGATGACATTGGCTTCAATATAATCTGATAACTCTTGTGTTCCAGCAGTTTTTGGAACATATTGATGGCTAATTGCTTCAATTGTCGCAATGGCTTCAACTGCTCCTGCTGCTCCCAAGAGGTGACCTGTAAATGATTTTGTAGAAGATACTGGAACTTCTGTACCAAATACAGAAACGATTGCACCACTTTCTCCTTTTTCATTTGCTGGAGTAGAGGTACCATGGGCGTTGACATAATCTACTTGAGCTGGTTCAATTTCTGCCTCATCCAAAGCCAACTTCATTGCTTTGATAGCACCTTGACCTTCTGGATGTGGAGAAGTCATATGGTAAGCATCACAGGTATTACCGTAGCCCACGACTTCAGCAAGAATGGTTGCACCACGTTTTTCAGCGTGTTCCAAACTTTCAAGTACCAACATTCCTGATCCTTCACCCATTACAAATCCATTCCGATCTTTATCAAATGGAATAGAAGCACGAGTTGGATCTTCTGTTGTTGAAAGAGCTGTTAGGGCTTGGAAACCGGCAATTGCAAATGGCGTAATAGAAGCTTCTGAACCACCTACCAACATCAAATCTTGGAAACCAAACTTAATGGCACGGAAAGCATCCCCAATCGCATCATTGGAAGAGGCACAAGCCGTGTTGATCGATTTACAAATTCCATTAGCTCCAAAACGCATAGCAACATTACCAGATGCCATATTTGGCAAGCTTTTGGAAGGGTCATTGGTTTGACACGTTTTGGTCCTTTTTCATGCAAACGAATCACTTGATCTTCGATTTCTTTGATACCACCGATACCAGAAGCAACAATGACACCAAAACGATCTTTATCAATAGCTTCTACGTCTAAACCTGCATGATTCACAGCTTCTTGAGCGGCATACAAGGCATATAAAGAGTAGTTATCAAAGCGGTTTGTATCTTTTTTGATAAAGTATTTATCAAATGGGAAATCTTGGATTTCAGCTGCATTATGAACAGCAAAGTCACTGTGGTCAAATTTTGTAATCGGACCAATTCCAATTTTTCCTTCTTTTAAGCTATTCCAAAATTCTTCTGGAGTGTTTCCGATTGGAGATGTCAAGCCATAGCCTGTTACAACAACACGATTTAATTTCATTTCAAAACCTACCTCTTTTTATTGCATGGTTAAGCCACCATCAATTGCGATGACTTGTCCTGTTAGATATTCTTGAGTCGCAAGAAAGACTGCAACATCTGCTACTTCTTCTGTATTTCCAAATCGTTTCATTGGAATTTGAGCGAGAGACATTTCTTTAATTTTTTCCGGAAGTCCTTCTGTCATATCAGACTCAATGAAGCCCGGCGCAATGACATTGACTCGGACATTTCTACCAGCTACTTCACGCGCTACCGATTTAGAAAAACCAATCAAACCAGCTTTGAGGCTGCATAGTTAGCTTGTCCAACATTTCCTGTTAGACCGACAACACTCGACATGTTAATGATAGCACCTTCACGCGCCTTGGTCATCGGCTTTAAGACTGATTGTGTCATATTAAAAGCACCAGTCAAATTCACCTTCAAGACTTGCTCAAAATCTTCTTCCGTCAATTTTAACATGAGCTTATCATTGGTAATACCAGCATTATTCACAAGAACATCAACTGATCCAAGGGCTTCAATCGCTTCTGCTACCATTCGCTTCGCTTCCCCAGCTTGAGATACATCCCCAGTAACGCCAACTACCTTCACACCGTATGAGGCAAATTCATCTACTAGGCCTGCTGGGAGCTCTCCACGACTATTTAAGACAATGTTGGCACCTTTTGACGCAAATTTATGCGCAATAGCCAATCCAATGCCTCGACTTGAGCCAGTAACAAATACATTTTTATTCTTCAGTTCCATAGTCACCTCATCTTATTCGTTCAGTAAGGCATCAAGGCTGGCTTGATCCTCAACATTTTTCGTTGGAAGAGTTTTATCAATTTTTTTCAAGAAACCAGTCAAAACCTTACCTGGACCAATTTCAATCACTTCATCTACTCCAAACTCTTGAATCGTTGCAATCGAATCATAGAAACGAACGGGCTCCATCACCTGGCGAGCTAGTAAAGATTTGATCTCATCTGTTTTCATAATGGTCGCTTCCGTATTACCAACTAAAGGTAAAGCAAATTCCTTAAAAGTGACTTTCCCAAGTTCAGTCGCTAGTTTTTCACTAGCAGAAGCAAGTAAGGCCGTATGGAAGGGACCAGAGACATTCAGAGGAATCAACCGTTTTGCCCCTGCTTCTTTTAAGAGTTCAACAGCATAGTCCACAGCTTCAACCTCTCCACCAATCACAATTTGGGCAGGAGTGTTGTAGTTAGCTGGTGTTACGACTCCCTTTTCAGAAGCCTGTTGACAAATTTCTTCGATTAAGGCAGGATCAGTATTCATGACAGCCACCATCTTCCCGCTTCCAGCAGGTGCCGCAGTTTCCATAAATTCACCCCGCTTAGCTACCAAAGCGACTGCTTCTTCAAAAGAAAGAGCACCTGCAGCAACTAGAGCAGAATATTCTCCTAGAGAAAGACCGGCAACAATATCCGGTGTCATGCCCTTTTCTGCCAATAGACGATAAATAGATACTGAAGTTGTCAAAATAGCCGGCTGGGTAAAGCGTGTTTGATTGAGCTTTTCTTCATCCGAATCAATCAATTCACGCAAATCATAACCCAAAATCTGACTTGCAGTATCAAATGTCTCCTTAACAATCGGATAAGTTGCATACAAGTCACTAGCCATCCCCAATTTTTGGGCACCTTGACCAGCAAATAAGAAAGCACGTTTTGTCACTGTTCTCTTCCTTTCCTTTACTTGTTAGAATTTGACATCTGCCCAGCGAGCTGCTTCTTTCTGAATGACTTTAGCAGCTCCAAAATAGATATCTTCCAAGATTTCAGCACAGGTTTCTTCTTTACTTACGAGACCTGCAATTTGTCCTGCCATCACAGATCCGTTATCAACGTCTCCGTCGACAACAGCATTACGAAGAGCACCTGCTCCTAATTCTTCAATTTCTTCTTGGGTCTTCTTACCAGCCAAAAAATCTTTTTCTGCTTGGTTGTAGGCAGAAGCTAATTTATTCTTAATCGCACGAACTGGATGGCCAACAACTGAAGCAGAAACCACTGTATCAATGTCCTTAGCTTTCAAGATTTTATTCTTAAAGTTTTGGTGAGCATTTGATTCTTTAGCAACGACAAATCGTGTTCCCACTTGAACAGCATCTGCTCCAAGCATGAAGACTGCAGCTGCTCCAGCACCATCTGCCACACCACCAGCACCAATGACAGGAATTGAAACTGCTTCTACTACTTGACGTACCAAGGTCATGGTTGTTAGTTTACCGATATGGCCTCCTGCTTCCATCCCTTCAGCAATCACAGCATCCGCACCTAGTTTTTCCATCCGTTTTGCTAAAGCTACTGAAGGTACAACTGGAATAACGGTAATGCCAGCTTCGTGGAAACGATCCATGTATTTCCCAGGATTCCCTGCACCAGTGGTGACAACCTTTACTCCTTCTTCGATAACTAAGTCAACGATATCATCTGCAAAGGGGGAGAGGAGCATGATATTGACTCCAAAAGGTTTGTCTGTAATAGATTTAACTCGATCAATATTTGCTTTGACAACTTCTTTTGGAGCATTCCCTCCACCAATAATCCCAAGTCCACCTGCATTGGATACAGCCCCAGCTAAATCTCCATCAGCAACCCAAGCCATACCACCTTGGAAAATTGGATATTTAATGTTTAATAATTCTGTAATTCGTGTTTGCATAGTACCTTCCTCGTTTTCGCTTAAGTAATAGTTTGAAAGCGCTTCTTTGCTTTGAGCTTCAAACTATTACCTAAACAAGAGAGAATATCTTTCGATACTCTCATCCATTATTATTTAGTTTTTTCTTCTACGTAAGCAACAAGGTCCCCTACAGTAGACAATCCTTCTTCAGTTTCAATTTGAATGTCGAAAGCATCTTCAATTTCTGAAATCACTTGGAACAAATCCAATGAATCAGCTTCAAGATCTTCAAAAGTAGACTCAAGTGTTACTTCTGATGCTTCTTTACCAAGTTCTTCAACGATAATTTCTTGTACTTTTTCAAATACTGCCATGATTGGCCTCCTTAAAATAAATTAAAATTTTTAAAATGTGTCTCCACATAGTTAACTAGATTGTAACAAGAAGTGTGCCCCATGTCAAACCTCCACCAAATCCTGACAGAAGAATTGTTTGACTTCCATCCAATTTGATTAGTCCTTGGTCGACACACTCCGATAATAAAATTGGAATACTAGCTGCACTAGTGTTTCCATATTCCATCATATTTGCTGGCAATTTTTCTCTGGGTACTCCAATTTTTTTCGCTATTTTATCTAAGATACGATCATTGGCTTGATGTAAGAAAAAATAATCGATTTCATCAACTGCTACTGGAGCAGTAGCTAACAAGCTTTGAATACTCTTAGCCACATCTCGAATGGCAAAATCAAAAACAGCCCTACCATCCATAGATAAGTATTTATGATCCACTTCCTTGTTTGAATATGGAGAAGACAAGCCAACAAAGGATGACTGCAGGACCTCTCCACGAGAACCATCAGTATACAAACTCTCTGCTAAGAAGGTTTGCTGTTCTGAAGACTCTAGTAAGACGCCACCTGCACCATCTCCAAATAATACCGCTGTCGTCCGATCTTCCCAGTCAATCACTTTAGATAGGGTCTCACTTCCGATGACTAAGCCTCGTTTGTACTGTCCAGAACGAATAAACTTTTCAGCAGTTGCTAGGGCAAATACAAATCCACTACAAGCTGCTGTCACATCAAAAGCAAAGCTTTATCCGCACCAACTTTAGCTTGTACACGAGCCGCAGTAGAGGGCATCATTGAATCTGGGGAAATTGTTGCAACAAAGATAAAATCCAGTTGCTCTGCTGCGAGACCACTTTTTTTCAATAAGCGATTGGCAACTTCTGCAGCTAAATCACTCGTTGTTTCCGTTTGAGAAATATGTCGCTTGCGAATCCCCGTCCGACTGGCAATCCACTCATCACTAGTATCCATCCGTTCTGAAAGATCCTGATTGGAAATCACCTGAGTTGGAGAATAATGAGCAACTTGAGTAATTTTTGCAAATGCCATTATTTTAACTCCTCCAAGAAACGATAAAGATTTTGCAATCCTTTTTGCATCACTTTACGCTCATCTGGAGACATTCCATCGATAATTTTATTGACCATCCTCTTATGAAATTGTTGATGGAGACGATACAAGAGTTTTCCCTTTTGAGTCAAACTCAAATGTACCACACGCCGATCAATTTCAGATCTCGTCCGTTCAATATAACCTTTTCTCTCTAGATTATTCAAACTGGTTGTGACCGTACCTAACGTTACCATCAAGGAACGTGAAATATCACTTGGAGTTGCGTTTGGTGTCGAACCAATTACATCAATCGTATGCATCTCTTTGATGGAAACATCATTAAATCGACTGCTACGCAAGCTTGTTTCTTCGATGACTAAAACGTTATTAAAAATGGATGTAAGGTAATCATTGACTAGTTGAAAATTCAAAAACCACACCCCCTATTTTATTACTTTGATAATCGAATTTTATCAAAATTCAAATCAAATAGCAAGCTTTTAGCGAGAAAAACATAAACTTTTTACGTTTTTATTTTCCTTGGAACTTAGGACGACGCCTTTCTGAATAGGCAATAACGCCTTCTTTAAAGTCATCCATCAGTGACAATTTTTTCTGAAGTTTCAGCTCTAATTCGGTATAGTTATCCCAAGCGGTCAGCATACTGTCCCATGCTAATTCCTTAATTGCAGCAAATGAATTATCTGAACTTCGTCTCAATTTGATTAGCAATTGATTTACCGTCTTTTCTAACTTATCAACTTCAGAAACTTTGTAAACAACCCCATAATCCAGTGCTTTCTCTGCACTGAGAGGTTCACCCGTCATAGCTAATTGAGTTGCCCTATTGAGACCAATTGCCCTTCCTAGTAGGAAGAGCCCCCCTGCATCTGGAGCTAGGCCGACACCGACAAAGGCTTGGATAAATTTAGCCTTATCAGATGCAATACAAAAATCTGCAGCAACTGCCATATTAGCAGTAGCCCCAGCAACAGCACCATCTGCCACCATGATGACAGGTTTTGGAATCTGCTTCATCATTTTTGAAATCTGATTCACAAGTACAGCGATTTGTGTTAAGGAATCAATATCATCCTCATCAACTGCCCGTTTCATCTCTGCCAAGTCACCACCAACAGAAAAGATTTTCCCAACTGCTTTAAACAAAATAAAGCGAACTTGGGAATTTTGTTCAGCTAGTCCTAAAGCCTCTATAATTTCTTGACACATAGGAATGTTAAAACCATTGGAAACCTCGGGTCTATTTAAAATAATAGATGCGAGATCCTCTTCAACAGTATAAATAATATGATCAAATACCATTAGATATCCCTCCTATAATTGCAACTTCAAATTATTTGAACGTGGAAGTTTTATGTTTCTATTATTTTAGCATAAACCATTTGATTCGACAATCAAAATTATGATCACAAGTGTCACATCGGAAAAAGATCCTTTAGAACAAGGTCATTTTAGATTGTATCCCCTCCCTTTCTTTGGTATAATTTAAAGAAAGTTATTAAAAAGGAGTCTACATGAAAGTAGTAAAATTTGGTGGTAGTTCATTAGCTTCCGCTATACAACTAGAAAAAGTATTCAAGATTGTTCAAGAAGATGAAGAACGAAAATATGTTATTGTATCTGCTCCTGGAAAACGGGATGCAGCCGATACTAAAGTAACTGATGCTCTCATCAAGTACTACAAGCAATACATCAATGGAAAAGATACGACTAAAAGCCAAGAATGGATCATCAACCGATACCGCTCCATCACCGAAGAACTAGGATTGAAAGAAACAATAATAGAAGATATTGCAAAAGATATCCTTTCCTTAGCTACCTTGCCAAAAGATGATGATACTTTCTTGTACGATACCTTCTTAGCAGCGGGCGAAAACAACAACGCTAAATTAGTTGCTGCTTACTTTGTCCAAAAAGGATTAGATGCTAAATACATTCATCCTAAAAAGGCTGGCATTTTTGTAACTAGTGAACCTTGTAATGCAAGAATCCTACCTTCTAGTTACGATAAAATTGAAGAATTAAAGGAATACAATGAAATCCTCGTCATCCCTGGCTTCTTTGGAATTACAAAAGAAGGACAAGTTTGTACTTTCTCACGCGGAGGATCAGATATTACTGGCTCAATCATTGCAGCTGGTGTGAAAGCTGATCTCTATGAGAACTTCACAGATGTTAATGGAATTTTTGCAGCCCATCCCGGAATCATTAAGAACCCTCTTTCTATTCCAGAATTGACCTACAAAGAAATGCGGGAATTAGCTTACGCCGGCTTTAGCGTCCTTCATGACGAAGCTCTTGTTCCAGCCTACCGTGGAAAAATTCCAATGGTGATTAAAAACACCAATAACCCTAAACACCCAGGAACAAAAATTGTTCTTAACCATACCGATGACAATGTTAAAGTTGTTGGTATTGCTGGAGACTCAGGCTTTGTCAGCATCAATACCAGTAAATATTTGATGAACCGTGAAGTAGGATTTGGACGAAAACTTCTTCAAGTATTAGAAGATTTAAATATTAGTTGGGACCATATGCCTACCGGTATTGATGATTTGTCCATTATCTTACGTTCTAAAGAATTAACTCCAATTAAAGAACAAGAAATTCTTAAACAACTAATTCAAGAATTACAAGTTGACCACGCTGAAATTGAACATAATCTTTCTATTATCATGATTGTAGGAGAAAACATGAAGAGTCAGATTGGGGTTACTGCAACAGCTACTAAAGCATTATCTGAAAATAATATTAATATCCAGATGATTTCTCAGGGCTCTAGTGAGGTGTCCATCATGTTTGTTGTTAATCAAGAACAAGAAAAACAAGCTATTAAAGCATTATATGACGCTTTCTTTAAAAACTAAAAAAGGTTCCATGCGAACCTTTTTTCATTATTAAAATTTTAAAAAGAGAAAAATAAAAAACCCTTTCGGGTACTTACTCCGCCAGTAGGACTCGAACCTACGACATCATGATTAACAGTCATGCGCTACTACCAACTGAGCTATGGCGGAAAAAAGCTAAGCGACTACCATATCTCACAGGGGGCAACCCCCAACTACTTCCGGCGTTCTAGGGCTTAACTGCTGTGTTCGGCATGGGTACAGGTGTATCTCCTAGGCTATCGTCACTTAACTCTGAATGATGAACATTCAAAATTGAATACCTATATTCTAACAAAAATCTAACCTGCTGTAAATATCCTCAGTTACTTTTTGGATAAGTCCTCGAGCTATTAGTATTAGTCCGCTCCATTGCTCACACAACTTCCACTCCTAACCTATCTACCTGATCTTCTCTCAGGGCTCTTACTAACATATTGTTATGGGAAATCTCATCTTGAGGTGGGTTTCACACTTAGATGCTTTCAGCGTTTATCCCTTCCCTACATAGCTACCCAGCGATGCCTCTGGCGAGACAACTGGTACACCAGCGGTAAGTCCACTCTGGTCCTCTCGTACTAGGAGCAGATCCTCTCAAATTTCCTACGCCCGCGACGGATAGGGACCGAACTGTCTCACGACGTTCTGAACCCAGCTCGCGTGCCGCTTTAATGGGCGAACAGCCCAACCCTTGGGACCGACTACAGCCCCAGGATGCGACGAGCCGACATCGAGGTGCCAAACCTCCCCGTCGATGTGAACTCTTGGGGGAGATAAGCCTGTTATCCCCAGGGTAGCTTTTATCCGTTGAGCGATGGCCCTTCCATACGGAACCACCGGATCACTAAGCCCGACTTTCGTCCCTGCTCGAGTTGTAGCTCTCGCAGTCAAGCTCCCTTATACCTTTACACTCTGCGAATGATTTCCAACCATTCTGAGGGAACCTTTGGGCGCCTCCGTTACCTTTTAGGAGGCGACCGCCCCAGTCAAACTGCCCGTCAGACACTGTCTCCGATAGGGATCACCTATCCGGGTTAGAGTGGCCATAACACAAGGGTAGTATCCCAACAGCGCCTCCATCGAAACTGGCGTCCCGATCTCTATGGCTCCTACCTATCCTGTACATGTGGCACAGACACTCAATATCAAACTGCAGTAAAGCTCCATGGGGTCTTTCCGTCCTGTCGCGGGTAACCTGCATCTTCACAGGTACTAAAATTTCACCGAGTCTCTCGTTGAGACAGTGCCCAAATCATTACGCCTTTCGTGCGGGTCGGAACTTACCCGACAAGGAATTTCGCTACCTTAGGACCGTTATAGTTACGGCCGCCGTTTACTGGGGCTTCAATTCATACCTTCGCTTACGCTAAGCACTCCTCTTAACCTTCCAGCACCGGGCAGGCGTCACCCCCTATACATCATCTTACGATTTAGCAGAGAGCTGTGTTTTTGATAAACAGTTGCTTGGGCCTATTCACTGCGGCTGACATCAGTCAGCACCCCTTCTCCCGAAGTTACGGGGTCATTTTGCCGAGTTCCTTAACGAGAGTTCTCTCGCTCACCTGAGGCTACTCGCCTCGACTACCTGTGTCGGTTTGCGGTACGGGTAGAGTATGTTTAACGCTAGAAGCTTTTCTTGGCAGTGTGACATCACTAACTTCGCTACTAAACTTCGCTCCCCATCACAGCTCAATGTTATAGAACTAAGCATTTAACTCAATTCACACCTCACTGCTTAGACGTGCACTTCCAATCGCACGCTTTAGTTAGCCTACTGCGTCCCTCCATCACTACATACTCTAGTACAGGAATATCAACCTGTTGGCCATCGGATACACCTTTCGGTCTCTCCTTAGGTCCCGACTAACCCAGGGCGGACGAGCCTTCCCCTGGAAACCTTAGTCTTACGGTGGACAGGATTCTCACCTGTCTTTCGCTACTCATACCGGCATTCTCACTTCTATGCGTTCCAGCACTCCTCACGGTATACCTTCTTCACACATAGAACGCTCTCCTACCATACCTATAAAAGGTATCCACAGCTTCGGTAAATTGTTTTAGCCCCGGTACATTTTCGGCGCAGGGTCACTCGACTAGTGAGCTATTACGCACTCTTTGAATGAATAGCTGCTTCTAAGCTAACATCCTAGTTGTCTGTGCAACCCCACATCCTTTTCCACTTAACAATTATTTTGGGACCTTAGCTGGTGGTCTGGGCTGTTTCCCTTTCGACTACGGATCTTAGCACTCGCAGTCTGACTGCCGACCATAATTCATTGGCATTCGGAGTTTATCTGAGATTGGTAATCCGGGATGGACCCCTCACCCAAACAGTGCTCTACCTCCAAGAATCTTAATGTCGACGCTAGCCCTAAAGCTATTTCGGAGAGAACCAGCTATCTCCAAGTTCGTTTGGAATTTCTCCGCTACCCACAAGTCATCCAAGCACTTTTCAACGTGCCCTGGTTCGGTCCTCCAGTGCGTTTTACCGCACCTTCAACCTGCTCATGGGTAGGTCACATGGTTTCGGGTCTACGACATAATACTAAAACGCCCTATTCAGACTCGGTTTCCCTACGGCTCCGTCTCTTCAACTTAACCTCGCATCATATCGTAACTCGCCGGTTCATTCTACAAAAGGCACGCTCTCACCCATTAACGGGCTCGAACTTGTTGTAGGCACACGGTTTCAGGTTCTATTTCACTCCCCTCCCGGGGTGCTTTTCACCTTTCCCTCACGGTACTGGTTCACTATCGGTCACTAGGGAGTATTTAGGGTTGGGAGATGGTCCTCCCAGATTCCGACGAGATTCCACGTGTCTCGCCGTACTCAGGATACTGCTAGGTATAAAGACTATTTTAAATACGAGGCTATTACTCTCTTTGGCCTACCTTCCCAGGTAGTTCTTCTATAATCTTTAAGTCCACATCGCAGTCCTACAACCCCGAAGAGTAAACTCTTCGGTTTGCCCTCCTGCCGTTTCGCTCGCCGCTACTAAGGCAATCGCTTTTGCTTTCTCTTCCTGCAGCTACTTAGATGTTTCAGTTCACTGCGTCTTCCTCCTCATATCCTTAACAGATATGGGTAACAGGCATTACCTGTTGGGTTCCCCCATTCGGACATCCCCGGATCTAAGCTTACTTACAGCTCCCCGAGGCATTTCGTCGTTTGTCACGTCCTTCTTCGGCTCCTAGTGCCAAGGCATCCACCGTGCGCCCTTATTAACTTAACCTTATTAACCTAATTTTTTCAAAATTAGAAAAACTCATTAAATATTCACAGCGTTTTTCGGTTTATTTTTCTTGTTACTATTTGATATAGATATTCAATTTTTCAATGTTCATCCTTGGTGATCTCTCACCAATGGAGCCTAGCAGGGATCGAACCGCTGACCTCCTGCGTGCAAAGCAGGCGCTCTCCCAGCTGAGCTAAGGCCCCACAAGACCTCTCAAAACTAAACATGACGAACGTGCAGGTTTCCTTATCCTTAGAAAGGAGGGTGATCCAGCCGCACCTTCCGATACGGCTACCTTGTTACGACTTCACCCCAATCATCTATCCCACCTTAGGCGGCTGGCTCCTAAAAGGTTACCTCACCGACTTCGGGTGTTACAAACTCTCGTGGTGTGACGGGCGGTGTGTACAAGGCCCGGGAACGTATTCACCGCGGCGTGCTGATCCGCGATTACTAGCGATTCCGACTTCATGTAGGCGAGTTGCAGCCTACAATCCGAACTGAGACTGGCTTTAAGAGATTAGCTTGCCGTCACCGACTTGCGACTCGTTGTACCAGCCATTGTAGCACGTGTGTAGCCCAGGTCATAAGGGGCATGATGATTTGACGTCATCCCCACCTTCCTCCGGTTTATTACCGGCAGTCTCGCTAGAGTGCCCAACTGAATGATGGCAACTAACAATAGGGGTTGCGCTCGTTGCGGGACTTAACCCAACATCTCACGACACGAGCTGACGACAACCATGCACCACCTGTCACCTCTGTCCCGAAGGAAAGCTCTATCTCTAGAGCGGTCAGAGGGATGTCAAGACCTGGTAAGGTTCTTCGCGTTGCTTCGAATTAAACCACATGCTCCACCGCTTGTGCGGGCCCCCGTCAATTCCTTTGAGTTTCAACCTTGCGGTCGTACTCCCCAGGCGGAGTGCTTAATGCGTTAGCTGCGGCACTGAGTCCCGGAAAGGACCCAACACCTAGCACTCATCGTTTACGGCGTGGACTACCAGGGTATCTAATCCTGTTTGCTCCCCACGCTTTCGAGCCTCAGCGTCAGTTACAGACCAGAGAGAGCCGCTTTCGCCACCGGTGTTCCTCCATATATCTACGCATTTCACCGCTACACATGGAATTCCACTCTCCCCTTCTGCACTCAAGTTAAACAGTTTCCAAAGCGTACTATGGTTAAGCCACAGCCTTTAACTTCAGACTTATCTAACCGCCTGCGCTCGCTTTACGCCCAATAAATCCGGATAACGCTCGGGACCTACGTATTACCGCGGCTGCTGGCACGTAGTTAGCCGTCCCTTTCTGGTAAGATACCGTCACAGTGTGAACTTTCCACTCTCACACTCGTTCTTCTCTTACAACAGAGCTTTACGATCCGAAACCTTCTTCACTCACGCGGCGTTGCTCGGTCAGACTTCCGTCCATTGCCGAAGATTCCCTACTGCTGCCTCCCGTAGGAGTCTGGGCCGTGTCTCAGTCCCAGTGTGGCCGATCACCCTCTCAGGTCGGCTATGTATCGTCGCCTTGGTGAGCCGTTACCTCACCAACTAGCTAATACAACGCAGGTCCATCTGGTAGTGGTGCAATTGCACCTTTCAAGTAAATGTCATGCAACATCTACTGTTATGCGGTATTAGCTATCGTTTCCAATAGTTATCCCCCGCTACCAGGCAGGTTACCTACGCGTTACTCACCCGTTCGCAACTCATCCGGAAAGAGCAAGCTCCTTCCTTCAGCGTTCTACTTGCATGTATTAGGCACGCCGCCAGCGTTCATCCTGAGCCAGGATCAAACTCTCATTAAAATAATTGTTTGTCTAAACTCATTCTGTCACTGACAGATTTATTGTTTTTTCATTGTTCAGTACTATAACCTTAGTTATAGTGCCCTGCACATTGGTTCGTCTTGTTCAGTTTTCA
>BNJS01000415.1_pt1 | contig 93230 bp, 94 predicted proteins | sample 8540461 | NCBI WGS metagenome assembly BNJS01 (sample SAMD00202454, study PRJDB9452) | human saliva metagenome | isolation source: human saliva | place: Japan | reverse complement strand
CATGGGTCCCAAAAGAGCTCCGCGACCGACCGCCACTACAGAGACTGCTGACGATCATCCCTAGATCGTGGTGAAACGCATCATCGCAGCCGCACGAGCATATGCGCATGCCACGGAAACCCACTACCATTCCCTACTTTCAGTTAAGGAGAGAAGATAGTGATAAATACTATAGGAGAATGAGAAGAACGATAAACGCGAGATAGTTCCTAAACTCAAGCCATCAATACCCACCACATAACTTAGTAGGACCAACTTGCACCCTGCCAAGCACCTGCTGCCACTACGATAAAAGCAGAAGAACCCGTCAAGAAACATAAGGCAAAGCCAAGTCTGACTGCACTCATGAAGAATACATATCTCTTTCTGCAGCCTCAACGTTTTTGCCCTGAGAATACCTTTGTAAGTTAGTGCACCATGCATACCTCGTTACTCCAGAGTATAATATCCCACAGAAGCTGGAAATTATACCAGCTATGAGGACTCTCGTAGCTTTCTTTGCTGCTTTGTAAACCCATTTGTTAGTAATCATTTAATCGTTATTTTAGATCTAAATGAATTCACTAGACTTTTTGGTCTCTAAAATCGTGCAAGTTAGTAGAAATTTTGAATAAATACTCACTTTATTAACAAAAATTAAGTTTTTAGCCAAAGCAAAACATAAAACACTGATAAACATTTACGATGTCGGACTGATATTTATCATGTATTTTACATAGTGATATTTAAAAAGCCCTTGACATAAACATGAGATTCTTCACAAGCGTTTTGCAACAAAAACTAACTTTAATGCAAACTTACATGACCGCAGTGCAGTATCATCACTTAGTAGTGTAGGAGTGATATGAGGGTGCTGTTGTTATATAATGACATGTTAGCATGTTATAAACAAGCACTAAAATTAGGTAAGTTAAATCTAGGCAAAATAATTTGACATCTTTGCCCTAGTTAAACAGAATAACTTTAAACTAATAGCTAGACATTGTGAGACATGATCACGGCTAGTTTGTGGCAGAAGATGGGTAGGTTAAAGGCACAAGAGGAAACAAGTGCTACACTAGTGGGTAAGTGAGAGGTGGAGTTTGCTTTTTGACTCTCGTCAGGCATTGCTGCTACAGAAGCAATTAGATCGGATCAGCAACTCCTAATTTAATATGAGAGATATGTAAAATGGCAAAGACTTCACCGGTGCTCTACATCTCAACGATGGGGAGTAGAATCAAAGCATTAGAGCGAAAATCGTTGGTCCGGAGTTCTTTCGGAATGAAATCAGAAGCTTTGATAGAGTCCTTCATCATTTTCGAAGTTCTAACGCTAATCAACAGCTTTCAGGCATTGAGACATGCTTATGTTGCGAAATTATCTCATGATGAAAGCAGACATGGTTAGTAGCTCAGTTCTGGCACCTAACAAATGTAATCGTAACGACAGTTTCTCCCAGAACTCATAACTAACTGCGGGAAGCGTCCGTGTCCAGCGTTTAACTGTTGTCCTCCCAACTCAGGATTCTCACTCGGGGAGGAGGTGCTGGGATTTCACAAGGGCTGCGAGGACATGAGAGAAAGCTCACTCTCACCCAGTTCTATCCACAAATACAACTACATCTAATGCTGCTAAATCACGACTTCCAGCAATCACAGCAGCACAGTTCCAGCTCTCTTGGTGGTGAGATGATAAAATTCGTAGGAGGGTTTGGTGTGAACTATAAAACTGCTACTAAAGCTGCTTGGATGTGCTTACTACCTAGCTGATGAAAGAAAGTGTCAGATTTAGCTCTCAGCATATGCTAAAGCCTGCAGCTTTACTGAAAATTTTGCTTTGTCAGTGATATCCTATGGTAACGTATGGTGACTCTACGTGGAATTAATAGAATCAGGAGTAGGTGTTACTTTATAATCAAATAAATAAATACAAATTACAAAACTCTAGAAATTCTGGGCTCTTGGACAGAGTTCTTGGAAACTCTCCAAGCTTTGAGTGTGTATTTGTGCTCCCGCAAAGATCTCGGATATACACGTAGAAGCAATGGATACTACTTACGTCATCGTACTCACGCTTACGCCTCAGCAGCGCGCCGAATACATTGGAATTGAAGCGCTGTAATCTCACTTAGGGACCCAGGCTGGAGTTGTGCCTATTAATACTTGGAGGAATTTCATACCAAGATTTGATGAAGTCAGTAATCACTAAAGTTAGCAGTAGAGTTTGACTATACTTCGCACTACTTGGGTAGGTTTCGAAACAAAACAGACTGGAATAATAGAATACATATACAACGGGAAAAACTTAAGTAGCAAAAGATGCTGCTAGGGACAACTTCCGTGTACTGGCTATTCTAATCTCGAAAGTTTTCAAGATAAAATATATTTGAGATGATAGGAAGAGCCACTCACAGAGTGGCTCTTTCGCTCTGGATGTGCAACAGTTTTTAGCATTTTCGCAGGCTTCCATATGGCATCATTCTGTGGACCAGGAGCGGTGATTTTCATAAGTTCTTGCTCACAGGATGGACGCCATGAATTCCAGTCACTCTAGCGCAGGCATGATGCCACCGTCCGATTGCTGGAAACGAGGGGCGCCGTATTTCAGGTCGCCTTTATAGGCATTACACCTCATTTTAGATAGCTGAGCCCGTATTTGCGGTAGCTCCTCCTGTCTGCAAAATCTACTTCCAGTGCAAAGCATAATTATCCAAAGTTTTGATGATGTTATAGCGAGACGGCTGCTCCTTCTTGTCTCAAGGTGGGAGTAGATCATGGCTTTCATTGTTTTTCTCTCGTCTTTTCTTGAGATAGTGGGTGAGGGTCATTTGGCTCGTGAAACCATCTCTTTGGGAACCACTGCCCAGGTAAGTCTAATCTCCTGTACCATTTGGGTAAGGCGTGGAGAGTGCTCGGAGGTTTTAGCATCGATTACCAGCCCAGAGGTTGGTCGGTCATCCACAGAACCACAAACCGGAGAGTAGACATTCCCAGGCAAAGTTTTTGGTCGCGTTCTTTTATGAAATCTTTCAGTAGTTCCAGTAGGCTTTGGGTCGCCCGTGCCTGGTCGCCTTGAACCAGCTGACCTACTTCTATTGATGATGATGATGTGATTGTCTGCGTAGAGAATTTGTGAATTCACATATAAATGTCTGATTAGAATTTTGCACAAAGGTAAAGGAGTAGGTTTTAATCAAATGTCATACCTGCTCGAAGTACTATAGATTTATGGAGGAATTGAAAATTATATCGCAAATGATTTTCCCACATAGCGAATGCTACTGGGTGGAGGAGGCTTTGGCAGACAGCTGTTGATTTTGATTTTACCTACATGCTTTTCGTGTGGAAAATGAGGGCGTATTTCAGGAGCAGTAATGAAGGGAGTGCTTTGAGGAAAATCGACTTAGGAGAGAACTGCTCTTTTCCGTATATATGGATAGGTTTTCTATTCTCTCATGAAAGCACTCAGGAGGATGGAGTGCGAAATTATTCCACAGTCATTTAATAGCCAATGTAATTTCCCAAATCAATCAAAACGTGAGGAATATCAGGGGTATACCGCTTTGGGAGCAGTATCGCAGATGAATTGCTGTCAACATCCGTCGGGAGAGACAGGGCGCTTAAGCCACAGTGGAAAATCCCAAGAACTACATTCCATGGTGGAAAGCAGCCCAAATCGTAGAAAGTAACAACGGTACCCCATTGCATGGCACATGGAGATGAGATGAAGCTGTAAGGGTGACGATGAGAGAATCAGCAATGAAAATCTCTAGCTCCATAGATGAAACCTTTGAGTTATGGCTACAGCATCGTGCAAAATCTATACCGAGCAGGAAAGGGTTAACTGCTGGAAGAGCCGATATGAATTTATGCAAAAGCTACCTAGAATTTTAATGCCAAATATCGCAATATTATATCTACATGGAGATGAGACACGCTTATCTTCTCACCAGTTTATTCCTGAATTTGAGAAAGGGAAAATGCAGATTTTCTCCCGAAAATTTCTTTAGAAAAGGTCATAGATATTGGGTCACCATCAGTGATATTCACTACTGAAAATGTGAAATAGATTATTTTCTTTTCGGTGCGCCGGTACTATTCTGAGCTGCCTGACACTGATCCAGGATCGATCCCTGTAGCAGGTAAGTGGTAAGGGAAGGCCTGGCTAGCAAAATTTCAGAGCAAAGAAGAGATTTTGATAATATTGATAAACTGCATGAGACCTGGCGTAAGTCAGCGTTCGGCATTAGAAGCGAAACCGCCGAGATCAGGATAGATTTCTCCTTATGCGCTGAACGATGTGGTGATCACCCGCCAAGAGACCTACTTCCCATGACACGTGGAAGCCGAAATCACGCGCAAATTCCCTGAGTATAAGTTTTGAGATGGGCTTATAGTGTATACGCCTTCGGCCTCACGCCGGCGTATTCACTGCAGCTGTGGACCACAACAGGGCCGACGAGGATGCCGACCTTTCCCTTACGCTTCATTGGTGCAGCCGCATAACCTAAATATGCGCCCTATCATCCTAAAAAGACATGACATGAAAACTAAAAGTTCCAGCAGGCTGCCGCTGTATTCATTGGGCTTGGACTTTAATGGCTTTACTCAAGGGCATGAATGAGGAAGATGAGATGATTTTGAGGCGGATTTGTGCCTGAAATCTTATTTCTTCCTGAAAATGTCAAACGCTTTCTAAGAAACTTTGAGACAAAACCCTTTGGGGAAAGCACGAAAGAAATTAAAATCAACACATTATGAAAGAAAATAGTAACACACAGTTTAGAACAGAAGAACTGCCACTTGGATGAAATAAAGGAACTGATGAATACATGGAATTTGTGAGGAAGATTTATAGTGCTTTTGATGCGAGTGAAAACTATAGTCCAAATGGCTGAGAGGATGAGCAGAGTTTCTCGTAGTGGAAAGCAGAGTTTGTTAGACGGAGGGAGTCTACGCATTATAGAACTCTATGAAGAGTTTTGAGGCAGCTATTCCTTTCTTTTGAAAAATATTTCACGATGAAAAGTACAGGATTTTTCCGCGTGAAAACAGGCAGCACACAGCAGCTGAGTTTTCTTGAGTTAGAGATAAATATTTCTAAATTTGCGGTGAATTACGTAAAAGATAAAGAATGTCAGCATAATGATTGGTTCAAAAGAAAGAAACACAAAACTATCAGCACTCGCACAGAGGAGGATGTCCGCAGCCTTTGCATCAGACCTCACGAGCAGCCGGGAAAAATAATAGAGGACGACGAGAACTGAGAGCAAATAACTATGTTTCACATGAGGACGGCTTTCCAAGTGTGAGAGATAGGAAAGCAGTGAAGATTTCATGATGTTATTTTGATGCATTCTAAATTTAAGGAATTAAATGCAGATGTAGCAGTATCGATATCTCAAATCGAAAGATTCTAAACTCCTACAAAAGACAGATCTAAAAGAAGCAAAAGCTAAAACCAAACCATATATATATAGTAGACTCCATCATCAGAAACGCACACATGGAAAAGTAAAATGGCGGTAAACAGGATCTGTATGGATTTTCCATTTACCGGAGTAAGGTCTCTGGGTCTGTGGATGAGAGAAATAAGAAGAGCAGCTAGACTTCTGTATAGAAAGAGACTGTTTATATGCTATCTGCCATTAGGTGGAGCAAGAGTGCAGGAAGCAGTGCCAATCACGTGATGGCAGAGTTCCAGGTAAAATTGCGCTCATCTAATGCAGGGCTGCCCATATATGTAGTTTGCACATGGCTTGTACGAACCTACATATTTGCAGTAGAATTATCGGCTTTCACAAAGACTCGCACGATATCATCAACAAGGCAGAGCGGGCCATGCTTTGAGGCTTTCCAGTTCGTGGGTTATCCCGTGAGACTATTGGGCAGAGATTTAACTGTGAAGGATTCCAGACGACCGGAGTTTTACAGGAGGTTTTGTAGATTTTATAGTAAAGAGAAAGGACATCAGAAACCATCTCTGAAAACTGTAAAGACACGAATAAATAAAATGATAAAATCGTGTCTGATTTGCGGTGATTTTCGAGAGAATGACTACTATTTTCATAGGCTACTCTGCCGCTTTGATTTTAAGCGGCTTACATTAGATTATTAGGCTAAGCCTGGCATCCGCTGTTTGCTTTCTAGCACTCCCTGAGAAGCGACTCTGACCTTTTAAAATAACAACAAAGTTTCCGTGAGCATCATAAAACGCAGAGAAATGCTGCCATGCTCTGGAGCTGTCTGATAATGGACATGTCATTGTAAAATTTCTTCCAAGCAGAGCCTTCCGAAATGAAAACAGATGACAGGACTCGCACGAGGAAACCCTTTGTAAATGAGAAGATTAAAAGAGCGATGGATTTGCACACAATCAAATAGGGATGGATCTTTCAGACTATGCTGGAGGGAATTCACCAGTTTTTCGAGAGACGCTCATGGAGCCACTTTTATACTCAAGAAGAAACCACTCTCCATTGAAGAAATAGATAGTGCAGAATGGTAATCATAGAAGATGAAAACTAGATTTTCGCTTTTTAAAGAAAGAAAAACTTACTCTATATTTACGAGTTTTCCGTATCAGATGTTCTATCTTGTGGCGTGACTGACGTTCTGACGAAACTCCGCTTTTCTTTAAAAATTCCCTCAGAAAGAATGAGAGAGATTAACCTTGTATTCGTTTTCAGGTAGCAAAGGAGGATCAGCAAAACCAAATCAAAACTTTTTCCGATTTTTAGTCAGCCAGTCAAAAACATTGGCTCTTAGAATGCTGATTTGTGAGCTGAACCAAATCTTTTAGCCGTAGAACTGATAGCCATGTTTTACGTTCATCTCACACTGTGATTGTTGCAGCCACGAGAGGCCAGCTCCAGTGATAGAGCCAATCCCAGCAGTGGTCTAAAACAGACAACTATAAACCAACGATGCTCTAAAAATGCTGAAAAGAGCCTCTTTGGCGAAACTCGCAGTTATCCGACTTTCAAAAATTCTTCGAGCGAGATGTTTACCTTCCAAACGCCTGAAAATGATACGACACACTTATGAATTAATAAATGAAAAGTTTTCCTTAAAGCTTTTCGCACATGATGGAGATAGCTGAACGAATTTTTCAACTCAGATATAAAGTCATTCTCAGAGATTTCCATAGATGTAGAAATGAGTTTTATTAACATCAAAAACCTATTTTGCTCAGTGTAACATGATGAAATAAAGGAAATCTATTTCTGATGTAGCATCAAGATTGTTATAAAGAACCAGTTTTTCCGTTTTCTAATGCAGTATAAACTCTACTGTTGTGATACAGATTGATATGGATTTCGTTATCGCGCTTATTATCAATAGTATTCAGCATCGCAGAAAAATTGAAAGAATAAGGCGTCTCAAAGCTTTTTAATTTTTGATAAAAATTTTTAGAGAGAAAAGAAAAACTGACACTGAATATTGACAGAAAGCATCAATTCTTCATTTTCAGGTCATTTCTGCATATAGGAAAATGATTTTCTGCCCCATTTCATGTTCAGAAAATCCTCTCATATTAGAGAAAAATGATTATGCAGAAAAGATTTTGATTTTTCCATTGGTTTTTCTGAAGAATTTTGTCTAATTCTTCGAGAAGGCAGGAGTGTTTCTCAAATGGGAAAGAAGCTCTTCTTCTGTGGTTTCTCCATTCCGCCATTTGCATAGCAAGCCATCCTCGTAAAAAGCAACGAAAAGGTTTTGTATAATTTGAATTACGAGCAACTAGGTGAATATAAATTGAAAAATAAAATGCATTGAGGATTGATTTTCTTTTTAAAATTACTGAGAATTGAGCAAAAACTTTTACATTTGTGGATAATATTATAAATATGAAGATAATACGGGACACACAACAGCCTGTTCTAGTTTGAATGAGAATAGATATGGGGAACTAACAGCTTGGAACGCATAAAACCAGAAATAGGAGTAATTAGGGCAAGAATCTATGGTAGAGCACCTTCTGCAAGCGCCTGCCACTGCACAGGATAATAGAAGGTGTGCCGTGGCAAAAGTAAAGTTACCGCAAACTTTTAGCCAAAACCATAGACATGCTCAGCACAATTTCCCACCCAGACCTTATGCCGTCAGATATTTTGGGGACATCTGCTTTTAATGTTAAAACATCAGAGTTTGAGTTTTCAGGACCAATTTTTCTAATTTTATTCTTATAGACGAAACTCAACTCGCGCTAGCGAAACCCAAGCCGCACTATTTAAGTGATGAAGAACGGCAGGTTAATGGATGGGATTCGCCAGAAATGAAGTCTTTATGGTAGTGCAACGCAGAACCTATCGAACACGAAGGAACTCACAGACTTCCAGAAGCTCAGTTGGATCGTTTCTCATTTTAAAATAGAAGGAAATACCCGACACTAAACCAAGAGATAGAAAATCATCAGCAATCAGCATAAGACCAAAAGCAATGAGTAAACGCAAGCGGTCAATAACAGTTATTTCTGAGAGCAGCTGAAAAATATCAAGATATCGTTAAAAATATCGCGTAGAGCCGCACTTTGATAGAATATATTAGGCTAAAATAACCATTGCAACCCGTGAAAATCAGCGTTTTTACTCTTGGGCTTCACCGAGAGCAAAAGTTGCTCATTTCTAAACGCTTCAAAGGCATTTCGCTGCCATCAGAGGGAGAGATTTTGTCACCCGGGAGGATATAAAGGAAGCAAGTTACGCTGTATTGAGACATCGAATAGCAGTCTCCTCCGAGAGAGAGATGGAGGGTTTGTCCACAGATGAGTGTTATAAGACAATTTTGGAAGGAATAGGATACCAAGATAATATGCTGAAAGCCTCTCATAAATAAACTCGTTTTTCTTCCTGCTCGTGGGGGTGTTGTTCTGTCTCTTTTTCTTCAGCGGGTTACTTGCTTTTTCGCATGTGGTTTATGCTTTGGTCATCGTTACTTTCATTGTAGATGGTATATGTTTCTTTTAACACTCGTAGAGGAATAGAAGCAATCAAAAGGTTTTCACTGAAAAACTCTCTAATGGAGATGAAAACCAAGCAAATATAATCTGATAAAACAATTATTTTTATAAAATTGAGGCTCAGATAATTGATGAAATTTCGCTCTCAGTTTCAGAAAAGAGATTTTTCAATCAGAGATAAAATCCAGAAACTATATCAGTATATATTTTGGTTCCCGCGAAAGGGACGGAGTATAGGTCTGCAGCTAATACGCTCGTTAGTTCGCCGTTGATAGGTCTTGTAGTCAAAGCGGTTTAGCTTTTCAGGAAGGAGAATTTTGTCCTGCTATCCATCATTTATTCATTTAAGACATACGAATTGATGGCTTTGCACAAAATGAATTTTCTTCTGTTTGGAAACAGTCCGGAAAACTGCATTACCATGGAGTTTGAGCAGATTAAAAGAGTATGTGCAGGGCGATGATGTCCGAACGATAAACTCGAAAGCAACTTCTAAACAGAACAAACTGATGGTCAATCAATACCAAGATGATCTCAGCGGATTCATAGGCCCTTATGCTGGACAAAGGTCGCACCTGCAGCTGCCGTTTAACGGCGTACTCTTTTAGATTATTCCATTAATGCAGCAATGGCTCTCTTTCGCATATTGACTCTAAAGAAGCGACAAGGCAGGAGAATGATGACTCTGCAGAAAACAGAGAATAAAGTCATGCTGATAGCAAATCTGGACAATTATATCTGAAAGCGCTTTTATATATTTCATAGACCACCCATGTCACGAGTGATTTTGGGAGGTTTTATCAGGATACAATATTACTCAGCGGAGTCGGTGCTGTGTTATTCAGCACTTTTGAAACACTTGACGCTGTGAACCGGCAGATTAAACACTCAGAAGCACGACAAAAATCTATCTTTTGGTAGCATATTTTCAAAAACTCTGAACTCTCAAAATCTTATTGGAAAACGCTCCTGGACAGACATTCAAGAGGCTTTACGATGAAACTCATCAAGCCGAAAAGCTCGACTTTCGAAAAAGCTTATAACACGTAGAACTTAGGAACATACGGGATATATACTATCTATACGCATTGGCCCAGAAAATCTAAACATAGATGTAATCAATAAATATCTAGAGATAAAAATCAAGAGGAATTTTAGAAACTTTACTATAAAAAGAGAAGCATTGCTTTAGGGCTTCTCTCTTTGATTTACTGAAAGAATTAAAAATCTTTTAAAACATTGTATAGATGTTCAACTTTCTTTGGCTGAGTCTATCGGAGATTTCACAAATAAGCCTTTTGTAGCCCAAATAGTTTGCATTTTTCACTTCGACCAAAGATTTCATAATCAAAGCATTTCAACACTCTCATCTTTTAGTGGAAGTCGCAGCACTAGGGCGGCAGTCAATCACCATTTTCCTCTCTAATGAGACCACATCTTTTCTATCTACCTTAGACTCTGGCTTAATAATTAAACCGGAAACCAAAACCAACTGCTATCATCTACATTTTTCGGTATATAGAATAGTTCTGGTTGTCTTTAAATAGTGATTGACAAATAGCCTCGCATCGGCGTTGCTCTGGAAGAAGCTGGCAGTAGCTGCTCAATTCGCTATCACCCACTCATTTTCCAATAGGGGCGCAAGCATTGTAGCCTGGGTAATAAGAAACGGAAAGACTCTCAAACCAATTGTCACTTTATTACAGAGATTTTATTCTCCTTTAGGAAGATGTGGCGTGTCCAGCCATGAGCTCTTAAACATGCTACAAATGTCGTACAGCACCTCATCACAGCGGCTACAAATTCAACCCTCCTTCCATAGTAGCCATACGTGAGAGTAGAAGGTTGAAAAGCGCATTATACCAAAAGTTCCTCGCGACTTTTCCTTTGTATTTAGCCCTCATTGACTGCGGCAAGGCAATTGTCTTCCATAAGCAATGAGGTTCTCTATCGCTCTATGATTTCCTTTAATAGCATCAAAGTCATTAGGGATTTCTACAATCACCGCTAAAATCATTTTAGTTCCCATCCGGTAATGGCGAGCCTTTGAGTTGTCTCCAAATCAAAAGTCTAGTATGTAACTACATCTATAAACTTAAGTCATGGTACCATATTGATATAAAGGATAAAAAGTAGTAGACCAGGGAGACCGCTGGAACGATAACTCATCACCACTGCTACTCTAGGGCTCTTTAGTATAGAAAAGAGCTCGCTACCGCAAGTGGCAGGTTTGCCAGAAGAACCTCAATTTACCATTACGCTATACTTTGAGCCAAAGAATTTTGAAAAATCTTCTTCAAAGAGTTTTACCCTTTCGTCTCATTGTACATATCTTTGCAATCACGCTATTGATTGCTTCAATTTCCTTTTCATCCCATGTAGAGGATGCCAATGGATATTTTTATCATAAGATTGTATTTTAAACATTTCTAATGTTTGTTTGATACCGTCTTCTAACGATGTAGGTTGCCAGCCAAAAGCAGTTAGCTGTGTATTATCTATCATTTTCTTTTCATTCCCATAGGTTTTAGATAAATCGTGAGTAAAAGTACCCTCATAACCTATCACTTTTGCTATCACTTGATAATATTCATTAATAGTATAATCCTGCTAATCCTACATTCTAGATTTTGGAGCATTTTATCAAAGTGAGCTAAGTGCATAATATACGAAACCTACAATCACCTGTATACATAGTCTCTTCTCGAAAGCTCATCTCCCCAAATCTCTACCTCATCAATATTATTTTCTTTGCTTCATATATCTTCCTGATAACAGCTGGTACCATATGCGAATGCTTAGGTCAAATTTATCATATTTGCCATAAAGATTACAAGGAATAGCAGCCTGATATTGCCACTTTTCATCTTCTATTCATATACTCTCTCTGGCTAACTACGCTACTTTGCTAAGGCGCATTGCGTTAGTGAGTTCCAACCCCTTTGAGGTATCATATCCTCTGTAAGCCCTATTTCCATATCGCAGGTACTACAAGAACTCAACAAATTAAGTAACTTTTCACATTATTCTGCTGGCTGCCAAAATAACATTCAGTCCATCTGCAAATTTACAACTAAAAACCCTACCGGATTCTTTTATGTTAGAGCTTTTGATACTCCACTAATCCTGCAGAATGTATAATGATATCTGGCTGTACTCATGGCTATATAGCGAGTTACCTGCTCATAATTAGTTAAATCTACTTTTTGCTGGAAGGTGCAAATATGGTGTATTTAGTGACTTTTGGAGTGTTCACGATGTTGCTTCCCTACCATTCCTGTAAATCCTGTCAGGGAAAAATTTTTCACTCATGCCTAAACCATTTTTACAGCAAATTTTCCGCTTCGTGCTCATATCTTTCATCCATTGCTTAGGAGTGACTACTAATTCGCTGTTACTCAGGTATGCAGCCCACCAGCTGAAAGTGCTGTTGAGTATTATTGTGCATTGGGACATCAGATACATCCCAATAGCTGTTTTCCCTTTGTTGTAGGAGAAACGAAAGTTTGTTTATAATTATCCAAAAGAGGACTTATATTCTTTTGTACCATTCAACATCATCAGAGAAGATAAAAAGAAAGATCACTGTTCATCAGTTTATTTGTTATTATAGTGATAGCATTTCTATAGTAATCTAAATTACAGACATCATATGAAAGTGCCTTCGTAGTCCCCTTCTACATGGATGCAGAGGTGAAGTTCCTCTTTCATCCTTTTCGCCAAGTTCTAAGTTAATGGATTTTGGTTTCGGAAAAGATAGTTTTGAATCACTTTCTGTATTCATACAAAATACAATGGAGACTGCCAGAACTAGAATAATAGATATCATGTCTGTCTTTATATTCAAAACTTGAGGTCGTAGATTAGGAATCATTATATCTATGATGTTCTTTATTCCCTGCCCAATAGAGTGTCCAAAATATTTCTTGGTTTATACCATTTGCTATTCATTTTTAGTATAGGATTCACATAGTTGCATTTGGTTACCAAAGACCCTATTTAGTTCAAAACCATTGTGATTGTAATGTTGTCTGTAATCAGATATATCTAAGAGAATTTTGTCCTTTGAAATTTTATCTTCAAAAGCTTCTGCAAATGCTCTTTGAAACATTTGATTTCTAATCCTCCTATAACTTTTAAGCAATACATTTTTGAACAAAGTTTTACTTTATGAAGTTTTCTTTCTTCCTTGTTGTAGTCTCTTCTTGAAGCATCTTTTATCCTCCGCTTCAATCATTTTTGTTTACCTCAAACAAATTGCAAGCTTCACGTGTATTTTTCATTGGCTTTAGGGATTTTTATATTTTTCATTTTTGAATCTGATGAAAGGCCCCAGCGTCCGTTTTTCAATGGGATACTTTTTCCTTTTTCCCACTGCTGGATGGTATCGGTTTGCTTCCTTTCTTCCAGTCTTAGCTTATATATTCGTTACGTCGGATTGAGATAAATTATCAAAATCATGGAACATTCACATAGATGTTTTGATATTTATTGAAAGGACAAATCTTCAAACCCCTTTGTTACAGGTTCTCCATTGAAAGTAGCGATACGAGTGTCGATTTTTGTCTTCTCGGACGATTTCTTCAGCCCTTTCCCTGATGACAGAAAAAGGGTCTTCGCCTTTTGGAAGAGAGAGACAATGTATCGCCAAATTTCGCATAAGGTCCAAATCTTCCAGCCCTATGAGATACAGGTTTTCCTTCATATCTTGTAGAAGTCAATGGGATTTTTGAACAACTCAATGCTCATCTAAACTGATGGTGGCGGATGTTCTGATTTTTCAGAAGCAAATGTTGGTTTTTCCTAATATCGCTTTCTCCACGAATCATAGTATTCAAAACGCCCACCCCTGGCATATACATTCTTCCTTGATTTTGGGTCTGCCGAAGTCTTCGCCAGTGGTTTAATGGTATTTTCTCTACTTCTTCTATTTTAGGTGAAACTTAGTATAGAAATCCGTTATCATTGCTTTCCATCCCTCATTTCTCCAGTTTTGTTTGTCAAAGTCCGCTTCTACTTTTGCGGTAAACCATAGTCCAGATATCACATATCAGTTATTGATTAAAACTCATTAACCACTTCACTGATATCTGCTGGGACAAATTATTTTATCCTGTTCTGAATTTTTCAGCAAAAATTTTTGATGAAGTTTTATTGGTGTTATTATTTCTACAACTTCTTCTGTGGAGAATTTCTTTGTCCACATACTCGGTTTGATGAATTGACGTTGTTGTTGTGTTGATGGTCGCCCAATGCCCAGTTCTTCCACCTTACCAATCCCAGCCTCGTGAAGTGTGAGAGGGTTTTAAATCTTTATTAGGTGTTACTTTTCGAAGTGAAAGAACTTCCCGATTTCTACTTTTGCAGTAAAGTTTTTTCATTGTTTTCTTCTTCTTCATTAGCAATGTCATATACTTTTAGAAAAACCATCGCAGTTAACCTCGCCCTGAACTTCAAAATTGGCTTTGGCAGCGCTTGATTACCGATTTCACAACGGTTTTCTATTTTAGTATTCTCATCGCGAAGCCAGCGTTCTTTTATAAAATAAGCTGGTACAACTTGTTAAGTTGTGCGTCGCCGACTGTTTTTCACTGAAAAATCAGTCAGGGCGGATTGCCCGTGAGCCTCCTCAAAAGTGGATGAAGATTTTGCTGTGTAATTGGTTTAGAATAGTTATTCCAAAATTCTTTTGATGATGCGTTTTGCCGCATTAATTGCCTTTGGGAAAGGGTTTATCGAATCGGTTCGCGTAGGTGATGTATCCCTCTTCGCAGAGCCTCTGGGCAATGCGCACAGGTCGTCAACGCCGTATCCAGCTTGTTGCAGCTCTCCCGAAAGCGTAGATGTGGTAAATGGCGCCGCAGTCGAGCGGGGAACCAGGTTTTACTTATGTTAAGAACCTCGAACTCCAGTATGAAAGTTCTAAAAATTTTTCTGCTTCGTTTTCGATTCAAAATCTTTTTCAGTTTTGCAGGAATGTTTTGTTTACTTTTACCTTTGAAAAATTTCTTCATTTTATATGAAGAAGTTGGCACAAAGAAATCCCTCGATTTCATGCTCCTCTCACAATGAGCTCACGGCAACCGACTGCACACGCCCTGCGGAAAGTCTCTGCTTTAGCTTTCTTCCAGCACGGGACATCAAACACCGCAATTCTGTCTAAAACACGGCGTGCCTGCTGTGCATTCACGAGATTTTCACAATTTTTCGTGTGATTTTTCAACCGCTTTTTAAAATGGCGTTTTTCGTAATTTCGTCGAAAAACAATACGCTTCGTGTTTTTGTCATTTAGTTTTAGCTCTTTCTAGAGATGCCAGCGATAGCTTCTCCTTCTCGGCTCTCATCAGCGAGCCAGATTGTTTCAGCCCCTATGGGCTTTTAGTTCAGACACTATCTTTGATGAAACTTCATAATCAGGTGTGTTGTGTAAAATCAATGCTCATTCTTTTTGAAATCACGGATGTGCCTAGCTGGATTTTACCCTCGAAATCTCACTCAAATATTTCTGAATGGTCGCCTTTGCAGGAGACTCTACAATCACTAAATTTTAGACATATTGTATAAATTTTTGCAAAAGTAGAGTATAATATAATTTGCATAAATATTAACTATCTTTTCTGTATAAAAATTATATCCTTAATAAAAGGAGTGAATTCCTGAGGAACTGGCTGAATTGTATTCATTTTTAGATTTCTTTGCATTTTTCTACTAATTTGTATAGACCGCCAGTCGTTATTGAAATCTGCTTTTTCGAAATTCTCTTTGATAAATTCTAACATCATTGTCCGAAAAGGTGATAACCTGTGGAAAAACAGGGATATAGTCCTGTCCGATGTTTTCATGATGGTGGTTGATGTCACATCATTTTTTAGGAACATGGCTGTTCCAGAGACCATATCCTCCATTCTCTGGCTGTTTTAGAGATAATGATTGATAAAATCCTCGCGATTGCAGAGCTGGTATAGACATCAATGATGCAGAAAATCCAGGATGAGGTAATCTCCGAAACTCTGCCTGACAGCCGTCAATCTTACTACTTTTTATCTTCATTATCTTTTTGCCGAAAGTCTGCTCGCCCATAAAGTATTCTCAAAACAAGGGTATACAGCATACCGGAGCCAGCCCCTATAAGAAATATGATAAAATATCCCTATTCATCTATATGAAACAATCTTTTGGGAGATAAGTTTCGAATACAAGGAAAATAATGTGCTGTAAGCCATCTGATGAGTATACTCATCATTAGTGGCAAATATCCGGCTGCCTAAACCAGCTGTATTGAAAATGATATTTACATTCTGAGAAGTATTGATTGGTATCTGATTCATCGTATTTTGATAGAAATTACAAATATAGAAAACTTTCGTTGTTGTTTATAGATTTTCATACCTAGCAATCTTATGAGAGGTAGCTTTTATTAAACAAAACAAAAGAAATGGCAGGAGATAGAAAGAGTGATAGAAGGTAGGAAAAAGAAAAACCCTGATGACCTTTTCCTCTCTGTATATTAACCTGATTAACGACTTCACTTTCTGCTCAGACTATTACCCAAAGAGTAAGACTACGGTTTATATCAATTATCTTCTTCAGGATTTTTCAGTAGATTTATAAAACAAAAAGAGAAGAAAGAAACAGGTTGCTGTATTTTTATAAAACAGAGGTTCCGCTGCTGATATATCAGTATAGAAACTCTGCTGTATGCGTTCATTTTTTGTATTTTTACTCTATTGAGCTGTTCTTCACGCATTATGACAAAAGATTTTGTTAATCTTATCTTAGGTGATGGCTATGTAAATATGACCATAGAAAATATTAAAAATAAAATGAAGTAGGTGGTATCAGGATGAGGGAAATGTTGCTCGATGAGTTTGATGATTATTGTAAACAACCCGAGAGTCGAAGCGTATCTTTTGTAATGGGAGTTTTGGGAGGTGTAGCTACTGTATTTGTGCTGTTTAAAATTGCATCATGCTTGGTCTGTTTCAGTATCTCAGTATGGTGATTTCCAGTCGTTACAGACAGCGCAAGAGGGATTTGACACGTGCTGAAATTTTTGCAATGGTCATAGAGCAGCGGCAGGAATGGTGATGGGGCACTTTTTATTCCCAGACTTATTCAAGTTTAATCTAAATATGATGCTTTCAAAATATCGTAGTACAGTGCCTTTTACTATGCAGGTATATTAGAGGAGTTTTGTTACACGGCATGCCCTTACCATGCCTTTTGTGCTTAATATGTTTATTATTTTGGCACATTAGCGTTTATTACTTATTATTATTGTGTTTATCCATATATTGTAGACAGAAAACAAATAAAAATGATGCAGTTTTATAAGAAAAGCATTTTGGAGCTTAATCTCAGATACATTTAATTTTTAGTAAGCTCTACGGAAAGAATTATTTTAAAAACTATTTCGTAATCATCGGCTTATTGCTTATATTGATGATGGTGCTTGTCTTTCTTTTGGTTTTAAGAACTTTTTTAGTCTTATTTCTTTTGAGGGCATAGGAGGAGGCAAATAGTAATCTATAGGGCGTTATTTTCTGAAAATATAGTGCAAATTATATTTTACTCCCTGTTTATAGTTTTCATCTCTAATATCCGTTGTTAATTACTTATCCTGTCTTGATCACATGACTACTGAAACGGGAAATAAGAATATAGCAGTAGATGAAATACTGTCTGATGTGAAAATATTGGGAAAATATTTTGTAAATTATTCTTAGGTTTGTATTTATAGTATTTCCATTATACTTGGCAGCTTATGGGCTTAGTTATACCGTGACATATCGGTATCCAAGGACTTTCCTTTTTTTACTTATATTCTTGACCCTGTGATGACGAATGTTGTTAATTTCAATTTATGATTATTTCAATAGAGAAAAGGCTTTTTCAGCTCGTTGATGCTTATGCTATCTGTTCTCAGTTTTCTTATCAACAATATAACTAAAAGTCTCCTTGGAAATATTGGGGAACAACAGGATACTCATACATATGACAGCAGGTTGTAGTTTATGCCTTTGTTTTTATATTAGATCGTCATAATACTTAGTTTAGATTAAGTCTTAATATGTCAAGGCAGAAACTTCTGTTATTACTCTGTGTTTGGGTGCAATGGTTTATCCCTATTAATAATTATTTCCTTATCATGAGTAATTTTATTTTCTTTGTGTTCAGGGTTTGATGTATTATGACAGTCGTGCAGACCTGCATAGAGAAATGGATTTAACGGAGTATAGAGCAGCAATGGAGGCGAGAAGTATAAGGTTTTCATATTCTTGCTGTCTTCGGTGGCTCAGCCAGGTGGAAAGTATTCCAAAAGTTGAGGTCAAAAACGCCCGAAAAAGAATATGGTTTCCATGGATTCGCTGCTGAGCTTGGGTATTCAAACCGATAACGAGCTGTATCCTAAAAATCACTCTGATTTCCAAATCAAAATACAGGAAAAAGAGTTTGATTATTCTGAAAACCAGCCCGAAAATCAGCTTTTGGGGAAAAAATAAAAACGCAGGCTGGAAAGATTCTAGAATATTCTTCGGTGATTTAGAAAACATGAATGCTATTAAGCCTTGGAAAATAGTGTTTAGAATTCTGGCGGTACTGTGGTCGGTGTGGTATTGTATTTTATCATAAAATTTTTGGTTGAAAGAAAAGGAAACTTGTTCTTTGCAAAAGAAAAAATACAGAAATTGAAATCCGTAGAAGATGTTGTGGAGAATATTCATGAAGTTGATTTTCCCGAAACTATCGCTAAACTACGAACGCCAGAAAGACTCATCGGCATCGGCGGTGCTACCATTTCTGGATTTTGAAACAGCTGACCGACAAAAACTGGCCATAGAATGGAACCCTGAGAAAACCAAGTCACAAGACTATATTGCCGAAATACAAAAAGCAGATATAAAAGCAGGGTTTCAAAGATAGCTAGCCTGATTTTTGACTATGTCTGCAGTATGGAGAATTCAAAAATAGATGAGCCGAAAATACAGAGAATTAGAATATAAATATAAGGAACTGAGATAATTACCATAATTATAGAGCAGACTATTAAAATATACGGAATTATCTCATGCTGTTTTGTTTTGTTTACTTTTTAGAATTGGATAAAAACAGAGGTGGTCAGTTGGAACAAAAACTACGATATAAAGGAAAAACTCCCATTTGGGCTTTATGTTTCTAAGGAAGCTCCAGCTTTGTTTCAGAATAAAATAGAGAAAGTAAATGTTTCTCCGCAATGAATACTACCAGCAAAAAGGGAAAAGCATAATATACTGCTGATACAGCCGGAATTAGACAAAGAATCTTGAAAAAATACTGAAACAATCCGAAGAAGGGCAGATGTTTTGGTGTTTTTCAGAAACACTAGATTACCTTCAATATCGGATTCTTTGGATATTTCTACTTATAGGATAGATTTTGAAGAAACTGATGAAAAAGTTACACTTTTATTTTACTGATACAAAATTGGAGTTCTGACAGCATAGTTGTAGACAAACTGCCTAATAATATCGCTGTTGATAGTATCCGTAGTAATCATCAGATTTTAGGATATGCGGCTTCTAATGGAGGTGGTGGCTGGGGCAAATTTCATAAAAGTAAAAACACGGAAAAAGGAAATTTTTACTTTTCATACTGAGCCATTGGTTCTTACCAATTATTATCTGCTTCAAAAAGAGAATGTTTCTATACATTACCGATTTGTTTTCTATCTTCCTGATAATGTGCCTACAGTGTGGTTTTGAAGAAAGATATGGCAGGAGTTTCTGCAGTCGGAAAGAGGTTTATCCTCAGCAATCCGCCCCTTAAATATGCTTGCTGGCTGTTTTAGCGGGGATAGTTTTCGTTTATATTTTTTAATGCAAAACGCCGTCAGAGAATTATTCCTATTATACCGCGAAGCAAAATAAATCCGTAGAATTCGTCAAAAGCATTGGAAATCTGTATCTTAACGAAGGGATTCCTCGAGATATGATGGTCAAAAAGGCGCAATATTTTCTGCATCGTGTAAGGATGAGCTGTGATAGACACACAAAATTTAGATGAAGAATTATAACAAACTTCACCTGAAAAACAGGAAGTATAGAAAAATTACGGAAGCGGGTTGATTTTATCAAGAAAATCACAGCAGAGCTAATTCATCCTTTTCTAATCGGGATTTGATAAAAATGAATAGAATTTTAGATGAAATTTATTAGTTCAGGAAGTTATTTCCTTCTTTCCCAAGTTTGAAAAGAAAAACTGTATGCGTGTTTTTCATCTTTTGGTGATGGATTTCATCAGTTTTTCGCCAGATATTTTCATCTATTTTTGGAAAAATGCATCGGCTTCGTCTGAAAGTCTACTTGTGATTTTTCAGACAATCAGCCAAGTCTATGGTTTGTCTCATAGATGTTTCCGCCTCCGATGATGAAAAATCTGTTCACACTTTTTCTTAGCATGTTTGATAGCATCCTTTATGGAAGGAACGATAAGAATTCCTTCCTCAAACCAGTTTTCTTTCCTGCTTACTATATTGGTGCGAGTTGGGGAGGGCTCTCAATGCTTTTCGTAGGTTTTTCTGCCCATAATTATAGGATGTTCCAAAGTCATGAAATATTTTAAATCTTCTGGAAGATGCCACAGCAGTTGATTGTCTTTCCCTAATTCGTTGTTTTTCCGATAGCAGCACTATGGTAATCATTTATTTATAAGGTTTTTAGTTCCAAATCTATTTTTGTTTCCAAAAAGAATTTTTAGATATTTTCTGAAAATTTTTGGTTATATCCGAAACATAAAATTCATACTTTGGATGAGGGTTATTTTTGTGGAGCAAATCATATTTCTCAAGGGTATGCTGTATAAAATTGCTAACAATATTGGGAGAATCTATTACTCTTACTCTTGTGCCGTAGTATTGCTTGATTTCTTCCATGAGCAAAGGATAATGCGTGCATCCCAAGATGAGTGTTTCTATATCTTTTTAACTTGTTGTTGAGACAGATAATTGTATATGATGCTGCGGGAAATAGGGTGATTGATAAACCCCTCTTCTATAGCAGGCACAAGAAGAGGGGTCATGAGTTCCCTACACATTGATGAATTTATTATATTTCTTATACTTTTTGTATAGTTTAGAGTTGATGGTTGCTTTTGTCGCAATTACGCCTACATTCTGGTGTATTTCGTAGGCAACTTTCTTTCTGCAACAGGACTAATCACATCAAAAACAAGAGCCCTGTCTCCTACCACTTTTTTACTTCCTTCAATGCGTTGGAAGCTGCTGTATTACAAGCCACTACAATAGCTTTGCAGTTTTGTTTCAAGAGGAATTCTGCGATTTCTACTGAATAGTTGATGATGGCCTCTTTGATTTGTCTCCGTAAGGAAGATGCTTAGTATCACCAAAGTATATAAAATCTTCCTGAGGCATAAGCCGTTTTATTTCTTTGGCGTTTGTAAGTCCACCGACTCCACTATCAAAAATACCGATAGGCTGTGAGGGCATTCAGATGTTTGTATTTCAAAATATAACTTTTTGCAAAAATATAATGGCAGAAAAACCGCCATTATTGATAAAAATTTACTGCTCTAAATAGCATTATACATCCAGATTTCTTTTTCCTGTTCTGTGATGTAACCCACTACTAATGCGTTGGTTCCTTCATCATTTGCTTTTTCAGTAATATCTAAAAAGTTCCTGCTGAAGCTCTATAACGATTTTAAGCGAAAGTAGGATGTTTTCTACACATTTTTGCCGTCATGAACTTCTTTGCTCTCTTTAATCTCAGAAACTTTTTAGATAATCAGAAAAGTTGTGGAGTCGGCACATGACCCATCGTGAGGATTCTTTCTGCAATTTCATCGATTTTGTCTATCAATCCATTGTATAGTTCTTCAAATTTAGAGTGAAGAGTAAAAATGCTCACCTCTCACATTCCAATGCGCACCGCGTGTATTCTGTAGAAAACAGAATAATTAGCTAAAAGGACATTCAGTTTTTCAGCTATTTTTGGCAGTTCTACTAGTCCCAATAAGGTTTGAATTTTTCATAATAAAAAATTAGATTTATTTTTCAAATTTATGAAAATTAACATCAAGTTTCGGTAGAAAGCATCTAATTCAGAAATAGACAAAATAAATATTATTTTACGACCCAAGTCATTCAGCATGAAATTTCTGCCCCTGCTTGTGGGAAATAATAGGCGGCTCCATCATAGACATGTCCTTGGTCATGTACATTCTATTGAGGAGGCGTTATTGAGGTTGAACAAAGATTCAGTCTCGTGATGTTTTAGCTTAATTTATAACCGAGCCAAGAAATCCTAAAAAGATTATGAATCAGGAAATTCGCAAAGTGTCTGAGTATTATCCAGATACTCGCTGACAAATTGGTTTTTGAATACCGAAATTAAAGTTTTTCAGCTGATAAGACACACTCGATATTACTGATGAATCTTCGGAGAAAGAGCAATTTCCGTAGTCTCCTAGGTCTTTCAGCGCTCCGCCATTTTTACATGAAAATTAAGGTTTTTGTTTTCGCTCCAAGTCGCATTAGCTAAAATTTGAATGTTTTTGATGGGTTTTAGATTAAAGCCAAATTCCACGCTCTTCTGAAAGATTTCCTGAATTTTCTCTGATGAAAGCGCCTGTGTTTGTCAATTTTGCCACTGAAAACCAGTTGGTTATTATAGTGCATGTAGTAGAGGTTCGCAAAAACAGAAAAGAATTCTTCCGCTTTTTCCAGCCCCAGCTCAAAGTCGTGGAGCGTTTCGTGCTGGATATCATTTTTAGAAATAATGTCCTTTCGGCTCGGCTCTCGGTGAGCCAGTGCGTAGGAGGAAATAGATTTTTCCGTGGTTGTACCTAAAGTTAATTCCTGCTTTTTGGATTTAGGAAATTGAACGCTCGGCTGAAATCGCTCCTTCTCCTTTTGAAATATTCTAAAACTCTGGCATTGGATAGATATGTTCAAAATTGTAACTCAAAGCTCAAATTTATTCAAAGAATAAATGAATTTTCCGAAGAAAGAAAAGGTCGTTTTTCACCGAATGATTTCGGTAATCTCATGCTCAAAAAGGAATCTGCGGCAGCCCAAACGCTGAGCTCATATTCTGAAATGCTTTCCTTGGTATTGGTTTCCTGCTCCCGCTGAGGTTGATTTCAGGTTGTTATATTTTCCCATAAATAGCGCAACTATTCCATAAAAATCATTGTCCAGCCATTTTTCCCTGATGAGGTCTGTTTTTATGATTCCAGAATTGAGAATATTGTATTTATCGGGTCTTTGGTCTTGTTTGTAGTTTTTCGTGAAACCTTTTCCTTTTGGTGTAATGAAGGGTAGTTTCCAAATCCCAGTGATTGCTAATGTTTTGATTTAGAATAAGATGATAATGGTTTTGCTGGTAATTGTCCGTTTCAGTTATCGTAGAAATTTACGATGTTTGCCCCTTGGTAGATTGCTCCAGAGGAATTGAATTTCCGGTTGATTTTATAAGTGTTTTCATCTATTCCGTTCCATGATTGGTAAAGCTTTTTCCTGCTGCCGAAAGCCAAAAATGCAGTTTTCGTTTTTTCAGTTTTGAATAAAGCGGTGATGTTGTAGGACCGCAGGTCAGAGGTCGCCCTGTCTATGTATCCATCTGATTTTATGATGGAATATCTCGCCATGATGGAGAATTTGTTGTGAAGAAAATTCCTGTTCCAGCCTCGAAAGAGTGTTTTCGGCATCAAAAGAACCATCAGGACTGGTCGGTTCGGAAATATGGCGTTTCCTCTGGGTTTTTGATGATGATATTTACACTGCCCGGAAAGCCGCCGCCCCGTTGGATGTGCTTCCCACGCCTCTTGAATCATAAAATTTGAGAAGCTGAACTTGCTAAATCGCCGACATTACGAAGAAAGTCCCCCAGATTCGCTGTCGTTGTACGGAACGCCGTTCATCATCACATTGATAGAAGTTCCTGCCACGCCCCGAATTCTAAAAATCCGAGTAGCCCACCTGTTCCCAGTGTCTGATGAGGAGAGGACAGAAGTCTGATTTTTGAGGAGCATCGGGAAGGTCTTGCCTGAGATTTTTCTGCGGCTAAATTTTTCCACACGGATGATTTCTTTGCGACGGGAAGCCGTTTGGGTGAAATTAACCGCTTCGATTTCTTGACTTTGGCAGAATCTGCCTGTGCGTAGGACATAGAGCCAGCGCATAGTCCCTAACATCAATTCCTTTCATTCTTTCAATAATTTTTAGTTAAACAATTTTGAGAATAAAAGGATGCGATAAGAGAACATCACTAATCGTGTCTAAACACTTCCCTAAACAGCATTACCTGTTCAGGTTCATTGGCATGATCTCAGCCTTACAGCACCCCTTTTTGCTGGCGCAAAGATATTAAATATAATTTAAAGCTCCTTTTAGAAATGTTTATATTTTGTTTATCTTTGCTCGATATTCGTTGGTTTTTGATGGATATTTCAGGATTTTTATTGTCCCGCCAAGTGAAATCAGGACTGAAAACTGGCAGCTCGGGAGCTTGATTAGCAATGAAACAGAGGAGGGCAGTATTGTTTTGCTTTTTGTTTCGGATTATCGAGGGGGCGGGGGACAGGCTGTTGTGCTGAATGCTTTTGGCAAACTCCGAAAAATACCTTTATAGGCTTTCAAAAGTCCGATCTTTTGAAGTTCCTATTTGTGATTTAGGAGAGCTTATTTCGGTAAAACTCAGGCTGATACTGCGATATGTTTTGAGGAAATCCTTACATTTTGTTATAATAAAAATGCAGTTCCAGTTGTCATCGGAGGAAGCGTGGATTTGTCTTACGCCTTGTTTTCAGCATTAAATTTCCATCAGAAAGGCATTAACTATGCCCATATATCTAATGTAGCTTCTTTCAAACGAAGGAGAAGAGGTTTCGGAGGCGAACTATTTACACAAGATTTTAACGAAAAAGAGGCTCTTTGCGAAATTTTTCATCTTTTGGGCTATCAAAGGCATTTGAATGAAGTCGCTTTATTAAAAGCTGATGAATAGAAGTGGATTTTGATGTTCTTCGTCTTGCTGATATGATGAATACGACGGAGAAGGGCAGAGCCTTTTTCCGCAGGGCAGATATGGTTACGCTCAACTGTGATGCTGTGAGAGTTTTTCGGAGGCTTTTTCTACAAATCCGCAGGTAAATGGGCTGAACCGCCGCGAAATCTGTGCCTATATGAAAGAAATAGGACTGAGCGAAAAATCTGAAAACTTTCGGGGTGTTTAATTTTAATATTCATTCGAAAGCGCTCTGAAATCATCAGCTTATGGCGCAGATGCTTTGGTATTTGATAGAAGGGATAAATATCCAAAGGACACATCCAAAAGGAGCGTAGTTATGATACTTTTGTGGTTTTGATAGACAATAGGGAGTTTAGCTTTTAAAAGAGATACTTTCAGCGGATTGTGGTATTTTTGCGAAGGGAAATGAGGTGAAAAAATGGATTCCTTTGTTCCCGTGAAGACTACGAAAACGCGAAAAGAGGCGAACTGAATAAAAAGGTTTTTAATATAAGATTATGAAGAAAGTATCTATCATCGTTCCTGTTTATAATGTAGAAAAAGTATCTTGCAAAATGTCTTGATTCGTTGGTAAATCAGACTTTGGAGGATGTGGGAAATCATTGTCGTAGATGATGGAAGCTAAAGGACAATTCTAGGCAGATTATAGATGAATTTCAGACCAAATATCCAGATAAAAATAAAAATCTTTTGTAAAGGAAAATGGAGGGCTGAGCGATGCGAGGAATTTCGGTTTGGATATGGGCGAACGGCGAGTATATAGGCTTTGTGGATAGTGATGATTATGTTACAGCGGATATGTTTTGAGGAAATGCATTTTTCTGCCCAAGAAATACTGATGCTGAAAATGGTAATCTGTAACCTTCAGAAGGTGGATGAAAAACGGAAAAATCGTTCAAAAACTCACCCAAGTTCTAATATGCCAGAGAAGATAGATTTGCAAAAAAATCTTTCTGTTTTTTTCGATTTGGGAGTATTTTGTTTGTAATAAACTTTTTAAAAGGTATTTGTTTGAAAAATAAGGATTTAAAAAAGGAGTGCATTTTGAGGATATACAGCTTGTTCCACAGCTTTTGTTGAGTTGTAAGACTTTAGCTCAAACTCAGAATTATCATTATCAATATCTTGAACGACAGGATTCTATTACGAAAACCCACACGGAAAAAGGTTTGATTTATTAAAAAGCCGTGAAAGATGTGGAAGAAGCGTTCCAAAAATCTCAATATTCTAATGAAAAACAAGCATTGAAAGGATTTTTGGATAATGGAGGCGGTTTATTCTTATTTAGCATATTTGGCTTTTTGTGAAAGATGATAATTTATACCGAAAGAATGTCAACAGAACTGAGAAAAATTCATAAAAGAAAGAAAAATATCTTTGATAGAAATTCTAATTATAAGCGGTTTGGTAAGAATTATCTCTGCATTCTTTGCCAATTAAGAAAAAGTATATTATTTATTGTATTTTTTAGGCAGGAATGGCTTTTGAGAAAAATACTGAAATAATCAAGAAAAATGATACATTTCTACATCCAGTTTTTACGGCACTTATCTTAACTCTCATTGTTTATAGCTTTATGGAAGTTTATAATAATAAGAGTTATAAATCGGTATGGATACTAGTGGCAGTGATGGTAATTTTATAGGATTTAGAAATTTAGCGGAGCGGACTACCCTATTTATTCGAGAATATATGACTATGTGGGAGAGTGTCTTTTTCAGAGTTTTTAATAGTAAAAAGAGCACTTTTTAGGGGTTGAATGGCTTTTATGCACTTCTTGGTAAAATAGTGTATGTATTAGATGCCCCATATATATTTACATTCATCATAGCAATTATATCCATAAGCTTAAAGTATTTTTTGCATTCCAGAGTTTCAGTTGTGTATCCTGCCTGAGCATGTGTTGTATATATTTCCAGTTATTTTACCAGTGATGGAGGGCATATGCGGCAAGGCGTAGCTATGGGAATAGTTTTTATCATTTTCTATATAAGAAAGAGAAAACCCTCTATGTTTATGACATATTTGGCAATGGGATTTCATAACTCAGCTTTTTGTATTTGTGATTTCATTGGTTGGTTTTTAGTCTTTTGAATTCGTTTAGGATACTTTTATTAGTTTCAGGGAGTATAGTATTGTCTCCATTTTGAAATTTATAAATATATTTCTGCTGCTTGATTGGCTGATTCCTTCAGAAGTACAGTGGATTTCAGGCATATGAGATGATAGATCAGGCTAATTCGGGAAGTATCAAGCTTAATGACATCGTTTATCTCTTTATATACTTACTTTTTTGCAACATATAATAAGGAGGCGTGTGAAAAATCCCATATTATGAGTATATGAGAAAATATAAGTGTTTTGGGAATTTGTTTTTATTTTTATATTTAGAGGAAGTCCTGTTTTTTCTTCAAGGCTTTCTGTGTATTTTGTTGTTTTTATTACAATGGCTATTCCTAATATTATAGCGGCAATACAAAAGGATGCATTGAAAAATCATTGCACTTTAGTATGGTCTGTTTTGTAGTATTTTATTATTTTCGTTTATGCAAGTATGCAGGCCCAAAAAGCAGCGTATAACCATATATATGAAAAATTATCTTGGTAGCTATAAAAACATATGGAAGAAATCATACAATCTAACCCAGGAGTCTACAGTGTTTATTTTGAAATTGATATTTGCTTTTTAATATCATTAGGACTCACCCATGGCAGCAATTCCAGTTATTTTGAAAATCTCCCATAGAAAACCTGATGGATGAGCCAAGGAAAGAGTTCACATGATAGAAAGTTCCAATCTTTGGTGGTATAGCTATATATACAATAGGTATATGCTCCTATTTTTGCTCTATGAGCTTTTTGAGTCGTATAAATTTCTGTTTCCCCGCATTGGTTATCCTGCTCTATATTGCTGTTATGGATGATATAGTGGTGATAAGGGCTTATAAAAACTTTTGCCCAGATTACTATCGCTGTGATGATTGTCATAGGCTCTGATGTCAGGCTGAGAAGTATGTTTGGGCTTTTTGGAATATATGAGCTTAATTATTTAATGAGTGTGATCTTAGTATTATCGTGTTTGTAGTGATGATTAATGCTTCAATTTAATTGATATGGAGTAGACGGTCTGGCAGGTTCTTTTGCTACTTATATAGCTGTCTCTCTTTTGGGTGGAGTTATTATCATTTGAATATAATTATCCCATGGTAATGTTGTGTGTCATTATAGGAGTACCGATTGATTTTTATATTATAATTTGTCCGACAAGAAAATACATTCATGGAGATACTGGTTCTATGATTATTGGCTTCCTGTTGGTTTTCACAGCATTTTTATTTTATAGATCTTTTTATGAGTAAAGATAATCCTGATGCTCCGATTACCATTTGCAGTCAGCCCCAGTGATAGCATTTGCAATACTAATTCTTTTCCGACCATAGATACCCTTTTAGAGCGTTATCATTATCCGTTTATTAAAACAAAAATCCCTTTGGAGGCCGATAGAAACCATATTCATCATAGACTGCTGAATTTAGGACTCATCTCATAAGGAGTAACTTTTTATAATTCTTATACTATTTAGGGATTATTTTAGTTACATATTTATTAAGACACATAGAGATAAATATGTTGATGGCTATCGTTCTAAGTTTAGGATTTATAGGAGCGTATCTCCCAAAATATAATATTGAAATTGAGAAAATAAGCATAAAAAATACTATTTTTGTAAAATAAAAGATACTAATGAAAAAGAGAGATTGTAATTTTGGCGCTTTTGGCAGGTATACTTAGTTCTTGTATAGGGACAAAGGATAAAATATCTTCAGCCAAAATGAAAACTTACAGATTAATTCAGAAGGGCTGGTTCCATATAATGTACCTACTTATAGAGTTACTAAAAACGATATTTTGTCTCTCAATATTACCACTCCAAAAGGAGCATGTGCCTCGTTTTATTCAAGTTATAATACTTTCGGGAAGTAGTGTCTCAGGAGGAACAGTTGCAATGAGCGCATCAGGTGTTGGGGGAGGAGGTAACACAACAAACACAGAGGAGGTGTTACCATGACAGGTGGAAATGGTAACTATTATTTTACTGGATTAAAGGTTGATTCTAAGGGAGATGGAATATCTTGGGATAGGATTTGATGAAAGCTAGGAAGGGCGCACCTTAGAAGACATGTACCCACGAAATACAGCAGAAAGTAAATGAAAATTTCTTAGAAGGAAAATCAGAGGTAAGACTCAATATAGATGGTATCAGATATTATATCTTGGGCGACTATAGAAACCACAGAAATGACAGGCGAGAAGGTAGCCTATAAGCAGACCTTAACCATCACAGAAGCCTTTAGCAATGAATGGCGGACTTAATAGAACCATTGACAGGAAAAATATAATGCTCCATAGAAACTTCCGGAGGGAATAAAAATAGTAAAAATTGATTTAACAAGAGATGATGTCGTGAACTCCCTTATTACTGGATTCAAAATGGGGATGAAATCTATCTTAATACAAGACCACGAAATCTGCACGGCTTTGAAAAGAACCAATTCAGACGATAACAACAGGAGTATTCTCAATCACTACTCGCAATGACAGTATATCTTTATTCTCAAGATTATAATTATATGATTCCAGATACGACAATAAAAACAAGAAAACCCAAAGGAAAAAGTAGGCGTATTCAGTTTATTTGATATACAGCATTTCCTTATAAGGATAATTAAAAACTGCATTGGTTTCTGCTGGAGCATTAGGTTATGCTATATCCTCTCATTTACAATAGATATTATGTCCAAAGAATATACGCCTCAAATTTATCATTAAGTATATCAAATAATACGGCAAAGCTATTTTACCCCTAATCAGTCTATTAACTTTATTTGGGGCAGGGAGGTAACCAAGATGGGATTTTCTTATGCTGCTGTCAAGAAGTCATAACGAGTATCTGGTTCAGAAATTAGATTTGTTCGTGGGATATTCTACCAAGGGCTTTTTGAGAGAAACTTATTTGGATAAATATGATTCTCCCTGTGATTTTGGAAGTAGATAAAACCATTTACAGCAGGTGGGATACCCCATCACCCTAATTCCGCAAGGAAACGGAAAAATATGAAGTGGTATTGCCTGAAGAAGCACATTCCAATAATTTATATACTATAAAACTGAAGAATTTGAGACCATTCCTGAGTATGCAGCCCGAGTAATAAAATTATCGCGGTTAATCAATGGTATGAACTCCCACTTATAGGTTTAAATTAATCAATAATCCTAATAAAAAGCATTCCATTAGATAATATCATTGTAAATCTAAACACCATTGATGTTACTGTAAGGAACATCTAGGCAAACATTTCGGTGCAGTTTTGATGAGAGATCAACTCTGTTATTATCATTTCTAAACAAGGTTATAACTTACGGGAGACGGTTAATTTCTAAATCAAACCGTTGAAGAACTCATCGAAAAAGAAAGGAAGACCAGAGCCTCGTTGATAGAAACACTCTAAAAATACATTAATGATAATCTTGTGTTGTTAGAAAGGTTGGACTCAGCGCAACAACCTTAATGCGCTTAAAATAGATAAAAAACTGTTCAATGTAGAGCAAAAAGACCAAGAACTACTCAAGAAAATACAGGATTTAGAGCTCAGAAAGGTAGATTTACTGTTTAAAATGAACTCTCTTATGTCCCTTAGAAACTCCATCAATAGGAATATTGAGGACATGATAGATGCTGGTTCTGCAGTGAATTCAAGATGAGACTTTTAGTATTTCCGTTCTGAACTGCAGGCACTTTACGAAAAGAGAATAGAGCTTGCATCGATTTTACACCCAGATTCAGAGCCGATGAGAGAGATTATAGGCTCATAAGCCAAGCCAGAGCAAAATCTCATGGTAGGCTAGAATTCTTACGCCTCTAACTATGGCCAAGAAATTTGCAAGAATAAATAAGAGTATTGCCGAAGCGGAAGCCGAGCTCATCCACCTTCCTGAAAACCAGCGTAAATATATAGACATCAGCGAGTATAAAATTATAGAAACAACCTATAATACCTTGCTCACCAAACAGGCTGAATCGCAAATAAGATTAGCAACGAGCAAATCCGATCTTACGATTATAGACTGCAAAAGATCTCGGACAGGGGCCTATAGGTCCCAATGTAACTATATTTAAATATGGGATAATCATAGCCCTAATGCTTTATTCCATTATTATTCATATTGATAGGCGCAACCTGCTCGACAGTAAAGTGAGGTCTATAAAAGAAGTTACCAATGTGCTGAAAGAAATTCCTCTACTTGGGTTATTGGTAAAAGTTCACATCACTAATAACTCTCTACCGTTTTGGTAAACAGCCGAAATCTTCTATTTCAGAGGCGTTTAGAGGGTGAGAGCTGGTCTTAGATTTCTTTACAAAGAGGACGGAAAGAGTAAAGTCCTGCTTGTAACATCATCCGTAGGTGTGAAGGAAAAGACTTATGCATCCATCAATATTGCTTCCGTTTTAGGACTTAGTGGTGAAAAACTATCCTCCTTGGATGGACTTAAGAAAGCCTAAAATATTTGGTGATTTTAAAATAGATAATAAATATGGAATTTCAAATTATCTCTGGAGATATTGAGATAGAAAAATCATTAATAAAACCAGCATTCCAGCGCTGATGTAGCAACCTCAGACCTATTCCGCTCAATCCATCTGAATTGCTGATGAGTGATAAGAACAGAGATTTCATAGAAGAACTGAAAAATATTATGAGTTTCATCATCATAGACTCGCCGCCTGTGGGGGCTTGTGCAGATTCATTTGAGTTAATGAAATTAGCAGATGCCAATGTTTAGTGTGATAAGACAGAGTACGGAGAAATACATGCCGAAAATGGTAGCCGAAGTATCACTCAGGAGAGATACAGCATGTGCTTTATCTATAACGACTATGCAGTAAAACACAAGGCTAAGCTACGGATATGGCTACGGTTACGGATATGGCTATGGTTACGGATATTTTTGATGAAGATAAAACATCACAAAGAACCTCTCTGTGCGGATTAAAAATAAAATAAAGAGTTTTTCGGTAAATTATAGCAACCTCAAAAGTATATAGAACATTCTATATACTCTATTTTTAGCTCTCATCACATAGCCTTCGTGGTTTCGGATGTTCATGAACAGGTCTCTCAAAATGGGAGATACTGCCTTTTGACCCTTTCTCAGGATTCCTCGAAATTAGGGACTTTGTCCAGTGTAAAAGCTGATATGTTCTCTGGAACAGTGTAGGAAATCCAGCCTCAGATATCTTCTTCATGAATGGCGAACATCTTGCTTTCTTTTTGGGAAAAGATGTTCTATTTTATTCCTGAAGTCTAATAAATCCAGATTGTCTTCCCGTTCATCTTGGAGCATCTTCCGCCAGTTGGTTTTTATCTGGGGATGTTTTAGTTCAGCTTCTATGATGCCTGCTTCGTGCGGCTTTTCTTTGTCCTTGCAATGCGGGTAGGGGCAAAGGTAGCGCCCTGGTTCTGATCCATCGGGTAGGATTTGGGTTTCTCGGGTTGCCTACTTTTACATCGCCAGTGTAGGCAAGATAGACTATGTGCGGCTGCAGCTGGATTTTGTTTTTCTATTTCCAAATCTCTTTCCTCTATACCGAGGTGTGCTTTTAGAGCTCTCGTTTCAGGATGGTTTCGCTGGCATAGGGGACTCTTCAAAAAGCATTCTTTGCAGAAGCCCATGCGGAAGATAGGTTTGTATTCTCCATACAGCAGATGCACTGTAGCCCGTGTGTGTGATGCTCAGTCCGAAAAGCTGGTTGATGTCCCAGCAGGTCTCTGGATAGGTTCAGGTAGTATTGTATGGGAGCAGCCCACACAGAAGACATTTTTGAAGTTGCCCTGGTGAATATTGCTAGTCTATTTTAGGCAAAAATACTCACTTTTGTAATTTAATTATTTTGCACATTCCAAAAACATTTCTACCTTTGCCTCATTATTTGATTAAAGCAGTTACAAAATACTGACATATACAAAAAGATGAAGAAATATTTGTAACACAGAAAAGTGCGTAAAACACACACACACACACACACACACACACACAATTAGCAGATAAAGGATCATTAACGACTTATCATTAGAAGGCTGCATGTCCCATTGGGAAAAATACCGCCTCTTTTTGTTCGCCTCATATAAGTGAGATAGTCGGCCTCCGGAAAAAGAAAAGCGTTAAAAATATTGGATAAAGCTTCAAGCACTTCCTGTTTGACTTAGTATTGGAATGGTGTTGGGCAGTTAGGAAAGGTTTAGGGCTTTAGAAAATATTTTAGCATTTCTTTTCCGGAGGCCTTTTGATCTTGGTCTTTACTACGCTGAACCACTTCAGTAGGTTTTGTATCAGACAAAAGAACATAATAATAAGAACAGAACAAGAATAGTAAATAAATTATAACTTTTAAAATATCTAACACAATGAAAAGATTAATTTTTCAGCATTAGTGCTGTCTGCGTGACAAGCGAAGCACAGGTAAAAAGAGGAATGATAGGGGTAAATACCGATGAACCGCGCGCTACTATGCACATAGAGCCAGTGAGCGAGAGCAAAGGGCTGATTATCCCAATGCATTACAGCAGACCAGATGAAAACCATGACTAACCTTGCCCACTTTGGGGGCAGACCACCATGCCATCATTACTTATTTAAAAGAAGACCTGCCTGCCGCAGACCGCACCGGTAAGCTGGTAGATGTAGCAGAACCGGGCTATTACTTCTATAATCACACTGCTGCCAAGTGGCAGAAGTTTATGGTAGGGAACAAGACCTAGAGCAGTAGAATCATCGGCGCATCCAGGATTGTGCAACCACCTTACCCAAGATGCAGGGATAGGTGGAATGGAATAAGCTTTAGGGACAGGGCGTGAGTAACATAGGAATCGGAAGGCAAACTTTGGGGGCTTTGCAAAACACCTACAGATCTTACAGGAGAGCGAAATATAGGATGGGAAGATATATCTATATGAATAATGGCGGAACCATGTCAGGATCGGTAAATACAGCTATTGGGCATGCTATATTAACTATGGATAATGGAGGGAATATGCAGGAGGAAGCAATATAGCTCTGGGGAGTTTAATGTCCAATTTGGTTAAGGCAAATGCACAATTTACAGGAGGTACTAATATAGGCATTGGATTTAATTCATTTTTCTTCCAAAATGGAGACTTTACAGGAGGTACATACAGGTATTGGAAGTCAGCTATTCCAACTGCAAACTGGTAACCTTGCAGGAATGAATAATATAGCTATGGGGAAATGACCTATATTATATGCGGAGTGGAATATGGCAGCGAGCAACAATATAGCTATGGAGGTAATATATATGCTTTTAATAAAACAACAGGAGCGGTATTTACAGGATCTAATAATACAGGTATTGGAAGGACTTATTTACTCTGCAAAATGGAAACCTTACGGGAAGTGCCAACATCGGTATAGGAAAAGGTTTATTTAAACTACAAAGCGGAAAATCTTAGGAGATAATAATAGGAATAGGATATAACTCTTATGTGGTGCAGACTGGAGATATGTCGATAATGCCAAACACAACATTGCATTAGGGACTGATGTCATAATTCCGGAGGACTTTTTACAGCGGGGTACAGTATAGGAATAGGGTATGAGGTTTTAATGCTGCAGGAGGTACTCTCAGAAAAAGATAATATGTGCAATAGGGAGCCATGAGAGCCAATGTAGGTGATATATCTGGATTTAATAACATAGCAATAGGAACTGAAGCGATGATAAACTCTTTAGGACATATAGTAGGCAAATAATATTGCTGTTGGGAATACTGCCCTCCGTGTTTCAATGGGGATACCGGTAAATATAATATAGCGATAGGAGACTGCACAAAAGTGCTAAATGATGGAATGGGGAATGGAAACATCCAGATAGGGAATATGAAATGAAGCCCCTCCGGTAACAGGACGATGCGAAACAATGTAGTAGCCATAGGAAACAAAATGGGTGATATTAATAACAGTGTTCCTGACAATGTGATTCTGTTAGGAGCAAGAAGTGATACTACAAATTCTCCCAGAGTGGGCGTAGGTACTACCAGCCACGGGCTAAGCTGGATGTAGCAGGAAATAAGAATAGGAACTGAGGGTAATGCATGTACTTGTTAATGAAGGTGCTATCCGTTATGTTCTGTACCCTACAAATTATTCCAAGGTTGTGATGGAACTAACTGGCAGACCTGAACTAATATTTATAATAATCAATAAAATACACAATTATGCCACAAGAGAATTTAATATCCGTAGATTTTCGGATCAGGAAATCAGAACATTAAAGGATGCTGTCGCTATGATAGTCAATACCTCCGCGGAAGACCATCAGCCTCACACCCCAGCAGCGCAAGCAGTATGGGCGTGTAAAGTATGAGAAAGAAATCTGGATAGACAAGGTGAAAAATGCAGATGGATGCCAACCCAGACCACATCCCGCCCTACATAGACAAGATGGAGTTTGAGAGGACTACAAAGCCCACAAGGTGCTGAACGAGCTTATCACCCTGCTGGAGCAGCCGCTCAACCAGCTGATGGATACCAATCTACTGCTGGGCTAATGACTTGATATGAACTCCTGATGTTCTACTGCAGTATAAAGGTATCTGCACAGAACAATGCCGTAGGGGGCAGTGAGCATCTACTAAGACCTGAAACAGCAGTATCCCAGCACCCGCAAGGCACAAAAGCCTCACGGAGGAAGACAAACAAAAATAAATTATTTCCATTCCATTACTAGACTAGGCAGGGCAGTCAGTACTGTACTGGCTGTCCTGCCTTTTTGGAAGACAAAGGAGGTACTAACTTAGTGGTCACCGACCCGTTCGGAAGGAGTTGTTCTCTTTGGGGATAGGAGGGGCGGCCTCGGAAAGAGAGGCGTGAAAATGGAGCGAGGAGCCGCAAAAATCCTCATTGTTTGAGGCGAAGCTCGAAACGCAACGAAGTGGGAGTTCAGCGAAGCTCTAAGCGAGCTAATTAGTGAGGATTTTAGGCTTCTGAGCGAACATTTTAGCTGAGCTTTCGAAGCCTCATTTTGGTACTTTTCATCAAGGAAAAGTACAAATTTATAACATAGAGGGTACTAACTTAATGGGTATCGCCCCGTTCGGAAGGCAAGTAAAAAGGTACTGATTTAGTGGTCGTAGGGTAATAACTTACGGGTATCGCCCCGTTCGGAAGGCAAAAGGGTACTGATTTAGTGGTCGTAGGGTATTAACTAATGGGTATCGCCCGTTCGGAAGGGCGTAAAAAGGGAATACTGATTTAGTGGTCGGTAGGGTACTTAAATCGGGTATTGACCCGTTCGGAAGTAAAGGTACTAATTTAGTGGTCGCGGGGTACTAACTTAATAGGTATCGACCCGTTCAGAAGGGGTTAAAGGGTACTAATTTAGTGGTTGGAGGGGATGCTAACCCTAATGATAATTACTCTTCTTCTTTTGTTCTGTTATTTAATTTTTGTCTAAATTTTGCATCAGGGTTTTGTAAAATTAAAAATGGTATATCTTTATTACAGGGCAAGTGGTTTTATAGGTTCTCATCTGGCAGAACAATTGTTAAAAACGGACATCTGTCATCAATGTAGATAATTTTGATGATTTCTATTCCTATGAAATCAAGGTCAGACATACATTAGAACTGTAGGGCAGTCTGCAGATTTTGAGTTTTTGGATAAAGAAAAGGATATCCAGAGGCTTATTTCACAGACCGCTTCAGACCGCTACAAGCCTCCATTGGCAGGATATCCGAGACATGGAAGGACTTCGGAGAATCTTTGCGGAGAACAAAAATAGATATGGTGGTGCATCTGGCGGCACTGGCGGGCGTCCGTCCTTCTATTGAGCGGCCTTTGGAATACGCTGATGAATATAAAAGACTCTAGTGAATCTTTGGGAGCTGTGCAGGAATATGGCATTCATAAGTTTGTCTGCGCTCCTCTTCCAGTGTTTATGGCAATAATGAAAATCCCTTTCTCCGAAAACAGACAATGTGGACAGGCCTAGTTTCGCCCCTATAGCAGCGACTAAAAATGCGGCGAAATATTAGGGCACACCTACCATCATTTGTATGGAATAGATATGATTCAGCTGAGGTTTTTCACGGTTTATGGGCCCTCGCGCAGAGACCTGATTTAGCAAATACATAAATTCACCAAACTGATTTCCGATGGGGCAGAAGTGCCTTTCTACGGGGATGGCACTACGGCGAGGGATTATACCTTTGTAGAAGATATTATTGATGGGATTTTGAAGTCCATAAAATACCTTGAAAACCATAAGAATGTTTTATGAAATCCTCAATCTTGGCGAGAGCGAGGTGGTTACCCTGAGGAGATGCTCTCATCCATAGAGGCTTGCTGTAGAGAAAAAGTTGTTAGGAAAAACCTCGCTGATGCAGCCTGCGGGATGTCAATAAACCAATGCCGATATTACTAAAGCACAGGCGATGATAGGCTATAATCCTACAACGAAGTTCCAAAATGGCATAAAAATCTCGTGGAATGGTTTTTGAGTAAAAATAGACTATATATAAGAAAGTAAAAAGTCTGTTTTAAATCATAATTAAAACCTATAAAGACTTTGAAAATTCAACTAACTTTTGCATAAATGATATGTACTGGACATTAGAATTAGCTTCATATTTAAGCGATGCCCCTGGCCGATGACTAAAGCAGAATTAATAGACTATGCCATAAGAACAGGTGCCCCTATGGAAGTGGTGGAAAACCTGCAGGCAATAGAAGATGAAGGCGAAATATACGAACTCATAGAGGAAGTCTGGAGTGACTATCCTACTGATGAGGATTTTCTTTGGGAACGAAGACGAATATTAAAATAACAAGAATTTAGAGATTTTCACGGCAGGTTGCCCTAAGGCATTCTGGCGTTGTTTCTTGCCCATAAAGCAAAAACATTATGAGTTTTTAAACAAAATTTTTAAAGAGTTTTTAGAGATAAAAACCAGAAAGATTTAAAAAGAAGTAGGGAAGATTGTTGCAAAAATCAAGAAAGCAGAACCAGCTCTCCGTGAGCTTTCAGATGATGAACTGAGACAAAAGACGAGAGAGTTTAGAGAGAAGATAAAAGCTGCAACAGCAGAGATTTCAGCACAGATAGAAGAGCTGAAAGCGCAAATAAAAATCTACTGCAAATATTGATGAAAAAGGAAGGGTTGTTCTCTAAAAATAGAATCTCTGAAAAAGGACTCCTACAAAAATAGAAGAAAAAGTACTAAACGAAATACAGCCGGAAGCTTTTCGCATTGGTGAAGGAAACTGCCAGAAGATGGGCAGAGAACGGGCAGATTGTAGTAGAGGCAACGGACAGAGACAGAGAGCTGGCAGCAACAAAAGATTTCGTGGAAATACAAGGAGACAAAGCTGTTTGGAAGAACAGCTGGGATGCTGCAGGAACGAGCGTAGTGTGGATATGGTGCACTACGATGTGCAATTTATAGGAGGGTCTGATGCTTCATAGTGGTAAAATTGCTGAAATGGCAACAGGAGAAGGGAAAAACTTTGGTAGGAACTCTTCCTATTTACCCTCAATGCACTTACTGGGAGAGGGTGCATGTGGTAACGGTAACGACTATCTTGCAAAAAGAGACTCTGCATGGATGGGGCCTTTGTATCAGTTCCATGAACTTACCATAGATTGTATAGACAACTAGAACCGAATTCGACAGCCGAAGAAAAGCGTATCAGTCGGATATCACTTATGGAACGAATAATGAGTTTGGTTTTTGACTATCTGAGAGACAACATGAGTGACTTCTCCAGAAGAGCTGGTTCAGAGAGAGTTGAATTTTGCTGTAGTGGATGAGGTAGATTCTGTTTTGATAGATGATGCCAGAACTCGCTGATTATCTCAGGGCCTGTTCCGCAGGAGAGACATGAATTTGATATCTTAAAACCATCCGTTGACAGAATCGTGGAAATCCAGAAAAACGATTTCAGGAATTTTTAATGAAGCAAAAGAAACTCATTGCTGCAGGAAATAGAAAAGATGGAGGGTTTAAACTCCTTCAAGCATATAGAGGTCTTCCGAAAAATAAACATTTGATAAAAATTCCTTTGTCAGAAGATGGAAACAGAGTGCTTCTCCAGAAGACAGAAGCGCAGTATATGCAGGATAACAACCGCGAAATGCATAAAGTAGATAAAGACTTGTATTTCGTGATAGATGAAAAAAATAACCAAATAGACCTTACAGATAAAGGCGTGGAGTACATGTCTCAGGGTAATTCTGATCCCTAATTTCTTTGTTCTCCAAGACATCGGGACAGAAATAGCAGAGCTGGAAGCCAAAAATCTCCAAAGAAGAAGAATTCGCTGCAAAAGATGAATTGTTTAGAGAGTTTGCCATTAAATCTGAAAGAGTCCATACACTTAACCAGTTATTGAAAAGCTTATACACTCTTTGAAAAAGATGACCAATATGTGGTAATTGATGGTGAGGTGAAAAATCGTAGATGAGCAGACAGGGCGTATTATGGAAGGTCGCCGTTATTCTGATGGACTTCACCAGGCGATTGAAGCTAAAGAAAATGTAAAGATAGAAGCTAGCGACACAGACATTTGCTACAATTACGCTTCAAAATTATTTCCGTATGTATAACAAATTGGCGGGTATGACGGGAACGGCGGAAACCGAAGCAGTACGGAGTTCTGGCAGATTTATAAACTTGATGTTGTTGTAATTCCTACGAATAGACCTATTTTTGAGAAAAGACAAACAAGATTTGGTTTATAAAACTAATCGTGAAAAAATACAATGCAGTAATTGAAGAAATAGAAAGACTTATTGCGCAGGGAAGACCCTGTGTTGGTAGGAACTACATCGGTGGAAATATCACAATTGCTGTCAAGAGCGTTGAGTTTGAGAAAGATACCGCACCAAGTGTTGAATGCAAAACTTCATAAGAAAGAAGCTGAAATTGTAGCAGAAGCAGGAAATCCTGGGGTAGTTACTATCGCAAACCAATATGGCGGGGCGTGGTACGGACATTAAACTGAAACAAGAGGTAAAAAGATGCTGGAGGTCTGGCAATTATCGGAACAGAAAGACACGATTCCAGAAGGGTGGACAGACAGCTGAGAGGTAGAGCAGGTTGACAAGGAGACCCAGGAAGCTCTCAGTTCTATGTATCTTTGGAGGATAATCTGATGCGCCTTTTCGGGTCTGAAAGAATTGCACGGATGATGGATAGACTCGGGCATAAAGAAGGAGATGTGATTCAGCATTCTATGATTACAAAATCCATTGAGAGAGCTCAGAAAAAGTGGAGCAGAATAACTTTGGTATCAGAAAAAGATTGCTAGAGTATGATGATGTGATGAACAAACAAAGGATGTTATCTATAAAGAAGAAGAAATGTGCTGTTTGGAGACCATCTGAGATACGATATAGAAAAACATGATTTATGATACAGCGGCATCTATAGTGTCTGTAACTAAATCAACTCATGATTATAAAGAATTTGAGTACGAAATTATTAAATATTTCACCATGGAAGCTCCTGTTTCTGAGGAAGAATTTAAGAATATGCAACTTCAGGGAATGGTAGAAATAGTGTATAAAAAGGCTTGGAAGATTATAAAATGAAACTTCAGGTAATGAAAGACAAGCCTTTCCTATTATTGAAAAATGTTTATAATCAGTAGGGCTCTTTGTTCAAAAACATTCAGGTTCCGTTTTTCGATGGGCATAAAGTTCTTAATATCGTAACAGACCTGAAAGAAGCCTACGAAACGCATTGTGATAGTTTGATTTCTGATTTTGAGAAGAACATTTCTCTTTTATCAATCATTGATGAAAACTGAAATTACATTTAAGAGAAATGGATGACCTCCGTCGCTCTTCACAGAGGTGCTGTTTATGAACAGAAAGATCCATTGGTGATTTATAAACAGGAATCTTTCCATCTATTCACGGAGATGATAGATAAAGTAAACAAAGAAATAGTTTCATTCCTGTTTAAAGGTGAAATGCCTTCAAATGGATAATATTTTTCTTGATAATGAGCAAGTTTTGACGGAAAATCTGAATTAAGAAAAATTTATTTAGAAAAACGAGAGAAACTTTCTCTTCAAGAAGTTGAGACTTTATCAAAATATTTTTTTGATAGATTTATAGGTTATTTTGACTTGTCTGATTTTCAGACAAGTCATCTTTTTGTCCAATAAAAAGAAAAAGAAGTTGATACTAAGCTCTTTATAGAGTATTTATGGAAAAAGGAATATCTACATTCGTTCCCAAAATGTCCGGAAAAGAATTGGTAGCATTGAGTTGAAAAACCAAAACCAAGTTAATCCCTAATTCATGGGGAATTTTAGAGCCAGAAGGAAGCCCAGCCGAGAATGTTAGTATTTTGATTTTGTTCTTACCTCTATTATATTGTGATAATGAGGGGAATAGAGTGGGCTACGGGAAAGGTTTTTATGATAGATTTTTATGAGAGTAAAAACCGGCATAAAAATTGGGCTGAGTTTCTTCGCACCAAATGAAGAAAATAGCTGATATTTCGAGACAGATATCCCTTTGATTATTTGGTAACCCTGAAGGAGTGTTTGAATTTTCTTCTTTTAAATCAAAATCTATAAAAATAAAACTTGAATTCCTTTTGACGAATTTTATTGGAGATTTTTCAGAACATAGCTCGCTTTTTATTAAAATGCCCAATGCTATTTCTGCTTTTTCCAAAAATATTCTAAAGTGAATGAGAGCGATATCTCAGGTGTCCTTTCCTTTAATTTCCTTGTTAATATCCAAAAGAATTTACCTAATATTTCTCACTTTCAAACTATCTAATTCGCTAATGAGAGGGTTATTTTCGTAGAATCAGGATTGATGAAATAACTGCTTATCTGATTATAAATCAGAGAATCTACTTCCGAATTTTTATTGCCGGAAGCGTAAAATGGCTGATAAATCCAGCAGTTCTTGAATTTTTGTTTTGTAATACTATTGATTGCTTTGGGCGCTATCCATTTTTATGGTTGGATAGGACGATTTTTGTTGTTGTATTTTTATTTTGTCTAAGTCGCTTATTTCTCTGGCTCTTTTTACAAGCAGTGCAAAATACTGGTAATAAATGCGGCTAATATTAATAATTTACTTCTTTTTCATTATTTTCTATTTTGAATTTGATTGATACTATTTTTCCATTTTTGATTTTGGTGGCGATTACTTTTTAAATTTTGTAATGACTTTGTAGGTGTTGTTACCATCCTATATATTTTTGTTTAGTGAGTGTTTCTACTCCATATATCTCATTATCAAATACTTGGTAAATGAGAGCGTTGTCGCTGATTAAATTATTAAGTTTCTGCTGTCTCATTTTTGATGTATTCCAAAGATGTATTATCAGTATCTTTTTGTAGAATAATAATGCAGCATCAGGGCATAATCATCGGGCTTAAGACTTATAGTTTCAATTTCTGAGTGCGTTTTCCAAATTTCTTGAAATCTCTATTTTTTTCATAGTGGAGCAGAAATTTCACTTTTCAATGTTTTTGTCTTTTTGTATTAAAACAAAGCATTCACCAGGGTTTTACCTTATAGAGTATTGGGGATCTCGTTATCTCTTTTATTACCCTGATGTCTATAGTGCTTTTTGGATATTTGTGCCTCTGTCTGCATCCGTAAAGCAAAATTGATAAGTCTTTTAAAAATTTGTCTCAGAAAAACCAAAAATCACAATTAAAACACCTAAAATTATTGAGGTTGTTACCCAAATATAAGTTTTTACATTTTTAAATAATTTAGAGTTGTTGTTTTTATTATGTTCTTGATTTACAATATTGTTTTTTGTAAAAATAGGTTTTTGTTCAAGATTTTCAGTAGAGGTGTTTGTAATTTCTTTATTTTCAGAAGAATTTGTTTTTGAAATCAAACCAAGATTCATAGCCAGCGTATATAGATAATAGATTTAGCATGTCTATTCTGGCAATTTATCTATATTAGGGGTTTTAAAGTAGGTATAAAATGTCTTTTTCACTTATATTTCCTTTGTGCCCTTTTCCTTAAATCTTCTTGAAAAATATATTATATCTATACCTTTTCCATTTGGAGATGTCTTCCTCAGATGGAGAGTTGTTTTTCAGATATTCTGCCTGAATTTCTGCCTTTAATTGCTCAAAATATGATAAATCTAAGTTTGTCAATGTATTTGTTTTATGTGCTAAATAATTGTTTGTCAGTATTGTTTATTTGTAAAATAGTTTTTACAAAATGTATTACAATTATTTTTCTTATCCAAATTTTTCTTTTCGCTATATCTTTGCCTTGTCAAAGTGACAAAAGAGATTATTAATTATTTTAAAATTTTTGTATTATGAAAAATCATTGTTTGTAGCTGCTGTTGCAGCATTGGCATTAGTTTCTTGCGGTGGTGACAAGAAAGTAGAAGAAAAAGTGAAAACAAAGACTCTGTTGCTGAAGCTCCAGTTGATACTGTTGCTGCTAAAGTAGAAGAGGAGCTGCTAAAGTAGAAAGAAGCTGCTAAAAGAAGTTAAAGAAGAAGTTAAAGATGCTGCTGCTGCTAAAGCTGAAGAAGTAAAGATGCTGCTGCTGCTAAAGTAGAAGAAGTTAAAGAAGAAGTTAAAAAAATAATTTAACTCTTAAGAAACACTAAAGTCTCTCACTAATTTTTAGTGAGAGATTTTTGTCTTAGTATCTCGTAGCAGCTTATAGCGACAGCGTTGCTTTAGATTGAGAGAGTCTATCGTTCCTGCCATTGGGACGATGATGTTTTCTCCTTTTTCCTCTCCAAAAATCACTCAAGCCAGAGTGCTCCGTTCCGAATACGATGGCTGATTTTCCAGTTAGGTTCTTTTCGTTTATCCCTTTAGAATCAGTGTTCATTATGGTAGTAAATGTCTGAAAAATCATTCTTTTTAAGAAATCAACCACTTCTTGATTTTTCTGCTTGAAAGAGATTCATCCCAAAAAGACAGCCTACACTGCTGCGGATAACATTAGGATTATAAAATCTGTTCTAGAATCCGTGATGACAAGGGCGTCTATCCCAAAAGCCTCAGCAGCTGCGCAAAACCGCTCCCAAATTCCCTGGTTTTTCTATGCTTTCCAGCACGATGATGGAGGAATTCGCTTTTGGTTTAAAAATCATTCAGTGAGGCTTTCTTTTCTTTGTAAATACCGATACTCCTTCGGAAGAGCCTCTGTAAGCTATTTTTCATAAACTTTGCGAGAAACCAGATGTATTTTCCCTTTTGGGAAATCTGTTTCGAAAATTTCTTCGCAAATAAAGAATTCTCACCGCTTCAAAATCAAATTTCAAAGCTCTTTTGTTTCCTGTCTCCTTCTGCGGCGAATATTTTGAGTCTCTCTCATTATTTTTAGTGAGAATTTTGGTTAGTTTTTATTTTTCGTTTTGAAGACTTTGTATAATCATGATTTTTATTCATTGGTTGGTTCAGAATTGTCAATCAAACTCTGTGGAAACTCTTTTTGTGTATCTCAGAGATTTCATCTTTTGGGTCTGCGTGATGAGGTTGTCCCTTCCGCTGTGCAGTTGTTTGTAAGCCTCTGTATAGGAAGCTTTTTGCTTGGTCTATATTTTTGCCGACCTTCTCAAGGGTTTTTCCACAAAATTCACAAATTTATCATAGAGTTTAGCGCCTCTTTCTGCGATTTCTATGGAGTTTCTGTTTTGGTATTCCGTTTCCAGGTCTGCTATCAGTTTTAAAGAAGTGATAAGGTTGCTCGATTCAGCAGTAAAAATTCTTCGTTCATAGGCGTAGTTCCATAGATTAGGTCGGCCTGCCATCGCAGCGATATAGGCTGGTTCGCTCGGGATAAACATCATCACGAAATCCAAGGATTTTTCCATAATCATCATACGCCTTCTGCGAAAGCTGCTGAATGTGGTTTTTCACCGAAGCCAAATGCTGGTTTAGTTTTACTTTGATAGACTTCTGGGTCGGTTTCATCACCAGCTCTGTGAAAGCAGTGAGCGAAACTTTGAGTCAATAATCACATTTCGTTCATCAGGATATTTTATCACGGCGTCAGGGCGCATTTTTGCCTGAAAAACTCGGAAAACAGAGGGCTTTGTTGTCCTCGTTTCGTAGTTCATATTCTAGAGAAATATTCGCCCTGCTACGAGGCCGGGATTTCTCTAAAATACTCTCCAAAATCATCTCGCCCCAGTTTCCCTGCGTTTTGCTTTCTCCTTTTTAGGGCGCGGTCGCCTGGCATCTTCGGAAATCTGCTGGTTCAGAGGCTAGTTCTTTTACTTTTTCGCCGAGAGAGCGTTGCCCTTTTGCTTCTTTGTCATAGGTTTCGTTTACTCGGTTTTTAGTTCTATTATTTTTCTTGGAAACGGATCCAAAATATTTTTAGGTGAGTTTGGTTCAGGTTCGTGAATTTTTCTGTCTTCTAAAAATTTTATTGGCAATGTTTTTCAAAATGGAGTTTGCTTTCCTCTTGTAGTTTTTGGGAAAGGTTTTTCTGCTCTTCCATGGAGCTTTGCAGGTTTTTGTTTTCGTCGAAAGTTCGAGATATTTTAGCAATATTCTTTAGGTTCTCTTGATTTAGATTAGAAATATTTTGATTTAAATTTTCATTTGTTTTTCGCAGTTCTGTGATTTGTCTCGTTTTGAAGGTCTTTTTCTGCCAGAGATTTTATAAGTTGGTTTTTCAGTAATATTTAACTTTTCCCTTTGACCAGCAGAGAATTCTTTTTCGCCTTTTTATTTGTTCTAAAAGTTCATCGATTTTTACCTTCTGCATTGCTGAGTTCAGTTTCTTTTTAATGAAATTTTTGCTGTAATTCTTCGAAAACATATCCGAGAGATTTGGGAAGATTTTTAGTAAGAAATATACAGTCGCGCCGCCTACTATAAGCCCCAGCGTCAGCCCTGAAAAATAGATAAAACATGCCTTAATTTTTAAACTCCGAAAAGTACAAATAAAGAATTAGAAAAATAAAATTTTAAAAAGCATATCTTTGCAAAAATTTTTGAAATTCATCAATGACAAAAACAGGAAGAATAGAACTAATGGCACCCTGCGGAGATTTTACCTCTTTGCAGGCGGCTTTGGATAATGGAGCAGATTCAGTGTATTTCGGTGTGGAACAGCTAAACATGAGAGCAGAGCTCATGAACTTTACCCTAGATGACCTGCCGGAAATCAGCAGAAGATGTAAGGAAAAAGGCGTGAGAACCTACTTACCCTTAATACAATTATCTACGACCACGACCTCCATCATCAAAACTCTTTTGGATAAAGCCAAAAGCGCAGACCTTACGGCTGTAATTGCGATGGATCAGGGCTGCAATCGCCTATACAAGGCAGATAGGTATGGAGGTGCATATTTCCACGCAGATAAATATTACCATATAGAAACGGTTAAATTCTATGCGCCTTTTGCGGATACAATGGTGATGAGCCGAGAACTCAGCGTTACTCAGGTAAAGAAAAATCTGTCAGCAGATAGAAAAAGAGCAGATAAAAGGCCCTTCTGGTAATTTGGTAGAGATAGAGTTTTTGGGCATGGTGCGCTTTGTACGGCGGTTTCTGGAAATGTTATCTGAGTCTTCATTCTCATAATTCATCCGCGAATAGAGGAGCGTGACAAAACTGCCGTAAGAAATATACCGTGATAGACCAAGAAAGCGGTTTTGAAATAGAATTAGATAATGAATATATGATGTCGCCAAAGGATCTTTGTACTCATTAATTTCCCTTGACCAAATCGTAGATGCAGGCGTGAAAGTCCTAAATTAGAAGGGCGAGGCAGAGCGCCAGAATATGTGGCAACGGTTACTAAATGCTCACCGTGAGGCGATAGACTCCATAGCTGATGGCACCTATTCTCAAGAAAAAGTGGCTGACTGGATGAGCCGACTAGAAACAGTCTATAACCGTGGTTTCTGGAGTGGTTACCACCTTGGGCAGAAATTAGGCGAGTGGTCGCCAAACTCTGGTTCTAACGCCACACAGAAAAAGTCTACATCGGAAGAGGAACACACTATTACCCAAAGACCAGCATTGCGGAATTCTTATAGAAGCATTTGATTTGAATGTAGGCGACAAGGTTCTTATCCAAGGGCCTACCACAGGTTCCCAAGAAATGGTAGTAGAGAGCATGATGTAGAAGATAAAGGCGACAGCCCAAAAAGCAACGAAGTCTGATGTAGTTACCTTCAAAACGGATTTCCAGTAAGACCAAGCGACAAACTCTACAAAATAGTAAAAACGATACAATAGCTTTAGCATAAACCCTCTCCTTTTTGGGAGAGGTTTTTGTTTTATCTTTGTAGGGTTATGAAAGTTTGTCCAAAAATAAAGATATTTGAAACCGAAAAGATTTTTATTAAGACTAAGATTTAATTTTAATAATTTAAATCAAAACTAAAAACATGTACGAAAAATTTGAACAAATTAGCCGAGCATTGCTATAATGAAGCGAAACAAGCGGGCTGGCATGACACCCGCGCGAAGATGGGACGATGCTCGCTCTCATTCATTCCGAAATATCCGAGGCACTGGAAGGACTGCGCAAAAACCAAATGGACGACCACCTGCCACACCGCCCAATGGCAGAAGTGGAGCTTGCTGATGCTCTTATTCGTATTCTGGACTTTGCAGGGATGAAGGGCTATGACCTTGGCGGAGCTGTCCGAGAGAAATTGGACTACAAACCGAACCCGAAGTGACCACAAAAAGGAAAAACAGAGTAAAGAAATTTTAAAAATTATTTATTACCTTCGCATCAAAAATAAAATGGTAATCGTTACACTACAAAGGGAGAAATGCATAGGCTGTAACTACTGTGCAGAGTTCGCTCCTGAATACTTCCGAATGTCCAAAAAGACGGAAAAATCCGTTTTGCTGAAATCCAGAGAAAAAAGGTTTTTCACACCTTGAAAAACGCCGATAGAAGACCTACGAACCTTGCGAAAAGGCAGCAAAGGCATGTCCCTGTAAAATAATCTCTGTATATAATTTTACAGAGATTTTATTTAGTTGCCAGTAAGTTTCTTTTTAAAATTTTTACCAAAAGATACTCTTCGTGATAGAAAACTCTTTGAGCGTTTTTAGTGATAATTCCAGTCCGTAACCAGAGTTTGGTTCCTCCGAATGGGAATCTCGGGTCAGAAGTCATCAGTTTATTTACGGAAACTGTCCCAGATTTTAAAGTTATTTGCGAAGAAATAAAGCTCTGTCTTTACTTTTCGTCCAGACAGAATTCTCAAGCCCAAACTGAGTATTATTAGCAATGCTGAGTATCTGCTCATCATCTTTTGCAGAAATCACCATTCCTAATGGACCAAACAACTCTTCATCAATAACAGGATTGTCCAGATTCATTTTTATCAGCCCAGGTTTGAAAGACAGCTCATCTACTCTTTCTAATGGCAGGATGATTTCGGCACCATGCTGCAGGGCCCTGTTGTATTGGTCTTCCAGTGTGTCTGCAAACTTTTTCTGTGCTACACCGCTCAGCTCCGTTTTTCATCAAAAGGGTCTCCTACTTCATATTTCTGGAACTCTGCGACAAGTTTTTCAACAAAGGGGAATAAATATTCTCCTGAATGATAAAAACGCTTCGCAGAGGTGCATGCCTGTCCGCAGTTTCTGGAGACGAGCCGCAGCTCCTTGTTTTGCTGTTTCATCTAAATCGGTATCATCCAGCACGATGAAGGCATCATTCCCCCAAGTTCGAGAAGGGATTTCTTGATGTTCTGCCCAGCCAGAGAGGCTATCTTTTCTACCCGTAACATCACTTCCTGTAAGGCTTACTCCTTTTACAAGAGGATTGGCGATGAGGTCTTCTATCTCTTGGTAAGAGACTTCTAAATGCTGAAAACTCCTTCTGGAAAACCAGATTTTCTAAATAACTCTTCTATGGCTTTTGCTGGACTCCTTACATATGGAAGCATGTTTCAGAAGAATGACATTTCCCGCCAAAATAGTGGGAACTGCAAAAACGAAGCGCCTGCCAAAACGGAGAAGTTCCAAGGCATAATCCCTAAGATTATTCCCATTGGCTCATAGTGTATTTCACTTACCGAAAGCTCTGTTTCTACATACTCTGTTTCTAAGACATTTTCCGCAGCGATGTAGTAGTCTGTCATAGAAGCACATTTTTAACCTCGCTTCGTGCTTGTGCTATCGGTTTGTAAGTTTCTTTTTGTAACGATTTTGCTGTAAGTTTCTACATTTTCTAAAAATGTTTTTAGATAAGTTTTTCAGTAATTCCTGTCTATCTTTGAAACTAACTTTACTCCATTCTGAAAGAATCAGCAAGTTGCAGTTTTTCTTGAAGTTTTGTATCCATATTTTTTATGTTTTTAGTGAGATGAGAATTATTTTTAATCAAGTTTTGCGTGGCTTCCTACATAATGCAGGAATTCTTTTTCTTGTCGTAGGGTTTTTCGGAAAAAGCCCGCTTAGTTCGGCAGTTATCGTGCTGCTTGCGGTATCTTTTTATCCCTCGGCAGTTTTACACACAGGTGTTTTGCGTCTATAATGCAGGCTACATCTTCTGTCCCCAAAGCTTCTTTTCATCGCTTGTGCAATCTGCATGGTAAGTCTTTCCTGAACCTGCGGGCGTTTGGAATAGTAATCTACAATTCTGTTTTATTTTAGATAAACCTATTACCTCTCCATTGGAAATATACGCCACATGAGCACGGCCAATGATGGGCAGAAAATGATGTTCGCAGAAAGAATAAACAGTAATATCCTTTTCTACGAGCATCTGCCTCATATTTATATTGATTTTTAAAAAGTAGAAAATGGAAGGTTTATTCTCAGGAAGGAGACCTCCGAAAATTTCATTTACATACATTTTTGCTACTCTTTTAGGTGAATCTTTTCAGGCTGTCATCTGTCATATCCAAGCCCAAAGTATGCATAATCTCCCGAAAAGTGCTTCTATTTTCTCTATTTTTGGTTGGGAGAAAGCAAGAAAGCATCTTCTCTTAGAGGTGTATGTTCTTTACCTGTGAAGAAATCATCTTCTATATCGCTGAAATCATTCATATTTTTAATACTAACTAAAAAGTAGAGAAAACATATTATTGATTAAAATCAATATCTTCGGAACGGTTTATTTTATCGTTTATATTCTCGTTTTTATTTTCATTTTGGCCGTTGCTATTAGAAGGTTGTTTAGGGTTTCTTATTTCATCGATAGTTCTTAGTCCGCCCTCGTCTCCGTAGCCGCCAAGTCCCTGTAAGTCGGAGCAGTTCCCTGTCCAGTCAGAAGGCTTTTCAAAGGTGTCTTTTGACTGATGCCGAGGATTTATCCGCATAGATTTTCTTCATGAAATATCCCCAAATAGGCAGCGCCATTCTTGCACCTTGTCCTTCGCCAGTACTCCAGAAGTGAGTAGCACGGTCTTCCCAGCCTACCATACGCCTGTGGCTAATTTAGGTGTAATCCCGATGAACCACCCATCGGAGTTGTTATCTGTAGTTCCTGTTTTACCTGCTATTTCAGCATTGATTCCCATTCGTTTAAGCTGACTGGAAGCCGTACCATAGGCTGCCACTCCTTTCATCATGTAAATCATAGAATAGGCGTGCATAGGGTTCATTACTTCCCTTATGTTCGGTTTTATTTCTTTTATAACTCTTCCATTGGCATCTTCTATACGCCAAATCATCTCTGGTTTATGTAATTTCCATAGTTGGCAAAGGTGCCTGTATGCTCGAGCATTTCGTAAATTGTAATATCTGATGAACCTAAAGCAATAGTAAGGTTATCCTTCATTTCTTCCTGTAACTCCTAAGTCTCTTGCCAGTTGGATTACATTTTTCGCCCTGCGGCCTCTATCAGACGGACTGCAACAGGGTTTTTGGAATATGCCAGAGCATCTTTCATCATTAGCATTCCTCCTGAGCCTTTTACATGCCAAGAGCCTTTGCTGTAAGATGCATTGGAAATGGGTGTACATGGTGTCATACCCAAATTAATAATTGCCGTAGCATACACAAAAGGCTTTGAAAAGTAGATCCCACCTGTCTTTTTCCCTTGTTTTACATGGTCATACTGGAAATGTTGCAGTTGATACCTCCGACCCATGCTTTGATGTCTCCGGTTGCAGGTTCCATAGCCAAAGCCCTGACTGTGCAATTTGTTTATGGTAGCGGATAGAATCTCAAGGGACATTTCTACTTCTTCTTCGCCCTGCCAAGTGAAGATAGAGGTTTTGATGGGTTTCTTAAACTCCATCATGATGGAATCTCTGGAACATCGGCATTTTTCAATTGTTTGTAACGCCCTGTCCTCTTCACAGAAGCCATCATAATTTCATCGATAGTTTTATTTTGAAATACGATAGAAAGGTCTTTTAGGGGTTTTCTTCTTTGTTCATTGTCGAAATTTTTTTCTGAAGAGAGGTTAAATGTCTCTTAATAGCCTCTTCAGCGTATTTTTGCATTTTAGAATCCAGGGTTACATATATTTTTCAACCCATCTTTGAAAAAGGTTAAGCGTTTTCCTGTTTCTTTCTCATAGTCTTTCAGATAGTTAGAGATTTCGTTTCTCAGATAATGTTTATAATATGCTGAATACTCTTGATCTACAGATTTAATGCTTTGATAATCAGTTTTAATGGGTTCGGCTATTACCCTTTCATAGGTAGCTTGGTCTATGTAGCCTGTTTCAGCATTTGCTTTTAGAACGAGTGTCTCTTCTTTGTTTCGCCTCGTTCAATATTCCTTAAAAGGGATTGTTTTTCACTGGGTTTTCCAGCATGGCTACTAATGTAGCGGCTTCAGAAAGAGTGAGTTCTTTGGTTTTTGTTGAAATATACCTTAGAAGCCATCTCTATTCCATTGGCATTGTAAAGAAAATCAAACTTATTGAAATACAGGTGATAATTTCTCTTTTCGTGTACCGTTTTCTGAAACTTACTGCTACACACCATTCTTGAGTTTTTGAAAGATTCTCTGTCTTTTGTTTTGCGCTGCTGTTCCTGTAAATAGGAGCTTTGCAAGCTGCTGCGAAATCGTAGAGCCTCCTCCTCTCCCCTCGGTAGTGACTGCTCTCACTATGGATTTCAGGTCTATCCCAGAATGCTCTGAACCGCTCGTCTTCTTTGGCCTGAAGAGCATAAACTAAATGCGGCGGAAGGTCTTTGTAGGTAACAGGGTTCGGTTTTTCTTTTCAAATTTGCCTAAAAAGTACGCCATCAGAAGAAATAATCTCCGAAGCGACATAGATGTCAGGGTTTTTAAATCCTCAACATCAGGCATTTCTCCCAAAAATCCCTGTGATATAGAGAAAAATAGGGCGAATAGTCCAATCACGATACTGAAGAATGCTATCCAAATGAATTTAATCCACCTTCTTATGCCTTTTTGTAGGTGTATTTTTTGTTAATATTCTTTTCCATAGTTGAATTTATGGGTTAAGGGTGTTTTCTATTTTTATTCCCTATATCTTCTATTCCTCGTAGGGTGTCTTTCCTCATGCCGTGTTTTATTTCTATTTGGTATTTTCCGTTGGAAGGGAATTTGTAATGGAGTTTATACTGAAAGAAAACTTCCTTTACATTTCCTATACCGCTGCTAAGCCATTCTCCATTGGGTTTTGCGATAATATAATTCAAAGTGTCTGTTTTTATGTTTTTCTTTTTAGCCCCTTTAAGAGAAGAGATTAAAAACAAATTGTTATAAGGATAGTCATTGTTATTTCTCACAACGAAGGTAATGTTCTTAGGAGTCTGGGCATCTTTTTATTTCAAACTCAATTTTTAGCATCGTTTTTATGCCAAAACGCCATCCACAGGAGACATATGTATATCTTCTGTATTGGAGCAGCTTACGGCAAAGAGCCATAATACCGGAAATATCCAGATTTTTATTCATTGTTATTATCCTTTTCTTGGTGGATTTTTCTTTTTATTAAATTTCTATTAGAACTCTTTGGTTTTTGTTCTTTCTTGTTTTCAGCTGTATTTGTATTTTCTTTTTCTCTGTATTTTGGTTTTTTTCTGTCTTTTGTGGTTGCTTTTTCTTTTCAAAGCGGTCTATGCTGTTTTCTTGGATTAAGTCTGCTCCATTTGAAATAGAGCTAATGCTTTGGTTTTTAAGTTCTTCTAAAGGTGGAGTTTGGTTTCCTGTTTATTGACAGCGATAAGTTTCTTCACTTCTTCAATGTCTCAAATCATACCAAAAGCATGGAATTATCCACATAAAGCGAACCACATTCTCTTTTTGAAAACATCTATTTTTTTATACGAAAGCCTTGCCTTTCTCGGTATTCAGGATGGTACTTGACGAAGGAAAAATGGCTTAGGGCGTCTATATAGCTGTCCAGCTCAAAGTTGAGGCAGCATTTTAACTTTCCGCATTGTCCCTGCCAATTTCACAGGATTGATGCTCAACTGCTGATATCTCGCAGCATTAGTATTCACCGAGCGAAAAATCCGTAAGCCATGTAGAACAGCACGTTCTCTTCCACAAGAGCCAATTCCTCCTATTTTAGCCGTTTCCGCCGGTAGCCTATTTGTTTTCATATCTACTTTGGCACGGAAAAGCATTGGCATATTCCTTAATCAGCTGTCTGAAATCACCCTGCCATCCGCTGTATAGTAGAAAAGTAATTTTAGTGCCATCTCCCTGATATTCTATATCAGTTATTTTTCATTTCAAGGTGCAGCCTTTTGGCTATTTTCCTTGCTTCCAGTTTTACTTCTTCTTCCTTTTTCGGGCATTCTGCCAAGTTTCTACTTCTTTTTGCGATGTTATACGGTAGATTTTAGCAGTCTGGTTTTTGGTCAAAAATTTTTTTCTTTTTCATCTGGATTCTTACCAATTCGCCAGTAAGGCTTACCACGCCTACATCATATCCAGAGCCTGCTTCTACGGTTACTATACTGCCTATGTGCAGTGGGAGATTGCTGATATTGTGATAGATGGATTTTCTATCATTTTTAAATCTAACCTCTACATATTTACATTGGTGCTGAGGGCTTTTTCACATTAGCAAGCCAGTCAAAAACACTTAATTTATAACTATATTCATAAGTATCTATTATATCACAGCCGAACTCTCCTTTTGCTGTTGGTAGAGCAGCTGTGGGAAGAATCGCCGGAATTTTTACATCCTCCACAACTCATAATTTTCTATACTTATTATAATATTGCAAATGTAGTCAAATTTTAATTACCGCATTGGGTAGATTTCTTAAATTTAGTTTAAAATTGATTTCTTTATCCTAAATTATATAGAATAGTTTAAATTCAAGATAAAGTTGAAAATGATTGACAATTAGATGAAAAGGGTTGCTTCCTCAAAACTAAAAATCCTTCTCCCAAACATATACGATGGAAGTAGGCTGTACGAAATGAAAAATATTAATTTATCACCATCGACAGGGCTATTCTCTTTCTTTCTGTGTCTATTTCTATTATTTTCACTTTTTACCTGCTGGTGGAGTTTTACCACTTCGCTAGGGTCGCTCACGAATCCGTCTTTCAGCTGGGAAATATGCACCAGCCCATTTTCTTTTATCCCAATGTCCACAAAACACCCGAAAGCCGTGATATTGCTCACTATACCAGGGAGCACCATTCCTATTTTCAAATCTTCAAAAGGTTTTTATATTCAGGGTCAAAACTCAAAGACTTTTGCTTGTTTTTCTTGGAGTCAAGCCCTGGTTTGAGAAGTTCTTTCAGAATATCTTTTATCCCTAAAATCTCAATGTCTTCTGTCGTGTATTTTTTTCTGGGGCGATTTGTTTAATTTTCTCCCCATTAGCGATAAGGTCTATCGTTTTGATACCGAGGTCTTTCGCCATTTTTCTACGATTTTGTAGGCTTCTGGATGCACGGAGGAGTTATCCAAAGGGTTTTTGCCATCTTTTTATTCGGATGAATGCTGCCGCCTGCTGGAATGCCTTTTTCGCCCAAACGAGGAACTTTTTATCTGATTTCTATCCACAAAAGCACCATTTTCGGTTCGGTAAGCCACGATATTTTCCGCAAGTTTTTCGCCTATACCAGAGACATAACTCAGCAGGGATTTACTCGCCGTATTGATGTTAATCCCTACCGAATTTTACGCATTTTACGACCGTGCTGTCCAGCTCTTCTTTTTAACAAAGTCTGGTCTACATCGTGCTGATACTGCCCTCACACTATGCTCTTTTGGGTCTATTTTTACCAACTCGGCAAGCGGGTCAGACAGCCTCCTTCCGATAGAAACTGCGCCTCTCACGGTGATGTCATAATCAGGAAATTCATCTCGGGCAATTTTACTCGCGGAATAAACGGACGCTCCCCGCTTCGGACACCACGAAAAACCTGCAAAAGGTCTATCAAACGCTATTTTCTTAATGAAAAACTCGGTTTCACGAGAGGCCGTTCCGTTTCCGATAGAAATCGCCTCAATATGGTAAGCCTCCACCATAGAGCGGATTTTTCATCGCGATGGCAGTTTCTTTCTGTGGAGCGTGCGGATAAATGGTCTCATTATGAAGCAAATCGCCTTTTTCATCAAGACAAACCACCTTACAGCCCGTTCTATACCCTGGGTCTATGGCTAAAAATCCGTTTCTCGCCGAGAGCGGAGCTAAAAAGCAGCTGTGCTCAAATTTTCAGAAAAGATAGAAATCGCCTTTTCATCGGCTTTAATCTTGGCTTCCTGCAAAAATTTCATTTGAAATAGACGGCTCAAAAGTCTTTTGTAAGCATCCTGAGCCGCAAGGATGATTTGCTCTGACACGAAGGCGAAGCTGTTTTCACCAAACTTCCCTCCATGAAAGCAAGAATTTCATCTTTATCAATATCAATGCTCACTTTTATAAAAACCCTCTTTTTCAGCGCGAAGCATCGCTAGAAGTCTGTGAGAAGGGATTTTTGTTCAGCGGTTCGCTCCAGTCAAAAATATTGGGCGTATTTCTGCGCCTCTTCTTCCTCTTTTTTAGTTTTGACTACTTTACTGGAAATCACAGCTTTACGCTGAAAAACTCTTCTAAGATTTTTTCTAATGAAAATATTTTCGTTTATCCATTCTGCGATGATGTCCCTCGCGCCTTGAAGCGCCTCCTCACGCTGGAAACTTCTTTATTCAGATAATTCTGCGCCGTTTGCTCTGATGTCGCCGTTGTTTTTCTGCGCCATGATGATTTTTGCCAAAGGTTCCAGCCCTTTTTCTTTTGCGGCATCGGCTTTGGTTTTTCTTCGTTTTTAAAGGGAAGATACAGGTCTTCTATCTCCTGTAAATCAAAGCTTTGCTCTATTTTAGCACGAAGTTCGGGCGTGAGTTTTTCCTGCTCTTCTATGGATTTCAGAACGCTTTCTTTTCTCTTTTGGATTTCATCAAAATTTTTGCTGAGTTTCTGAATCTGTTCTATTTCCACCTCGCCGAGGTTTCCTGTTTTATCTTTTCTATATCGCGCAATAAAAGGGAATGGTGCAGTCCTCCAAAGCAGCTGCAAAACGGCGTTGATCTGTTTTTCTTGAATTGAAATATTCTGCTGAATGAATTGTATCTTGTCCATTGTTCTTTTTGATAAATAATCCGCAAAAATAAACAAACTTTAATTTAAAATGTCTAATGTTTTTAATTATCTTTGTCAGTCTTAATAAAACATAATATGAGTTATCAACTAAAAAATATTCAATTCCTTAAAAGGAGAAAAAGAAATTTTCGTACCTCTACACCAAAAACAATGTAGGAATGTATGTCTGCGGCCCTCACGGTGTACAGCAATGTGCATTTGGGAAATGTGCGTACCTTTATGTCGTTTGATTTTGTGTATCGTACGCTGAAGTTTTTTTGGGCTACAAAGTGCGCTTATGTCCGTCACATTACCGATGCGGGACACTCCCGATGACGGCGATGTAAACAACGACCGTTTCGTAAAACAATCTCGCCTAGAAAAAGCTGGAACCTATGGAAATTGTACAAAAAATATACGGTTGATTTCATAAAGTTTTGGATATATTCAATCTCCTTCCACCAACGATAGAACCTACTGCGACAGGGCATATTGGAACAAATACAGCTTACAGAAAAAACTCTTGAATGATGGTTTTGCCTACGAGAGCAATGGTTCTGTGTATTTTCGATGTGCTGGAATACAATAAACGCGGACTCAACTATGGCGAACTTTCTAATAGAAATATAGAAGAGCTTTTTGCAAACACCCGCGACCTCGATGGGCAGGGGCGAAAAACGCAATCCTCAAGACTTCGCACTATGGAAAAAGCTTCACCAGCTCACATTATGCGCTGGAGCTTCTCCTTGAGGGCGATGGTTTCCCTGGTTGGCACCTTGAATGTACGGTAATGAGCACCAAATACCTCGGTAATCAGTTTGATATCCACGGAGGCGGTATGGATTTAAAATTCCCTCATCACGAATGCGAAATCGCACAAGGTAAAGCAGGACACGGCGAAAGCCCAGTACGCTACTGGATGCACGCTAATATGCTGACAATGAACGGACAACGAATGAGCAAATCGACAGAAACTACATTTTACCAATGCAACTTATCAACGGTGATAACACATTCTTTGAGAAAGCTTTTGCACCTGCCGTGATTCGTTTCTGCTTTATGCAAGCGCACTACCGCAGCGTGCTCGACATCTCTAACGAAGCGATGCTCGCTGCCGAAAAAGGCTTTTAACAGGCTTATGGAAGCATTGAAAAATTTTAAATGAAATCAATACCGAAATAGAGCATCCTACTCGCTCCTATATCTGAATGGAGAGAAAAATGCTACAATGCGCTATTGGATGATTTTTAATTTGCCTATACTTATCGCTCATCTTTTCGAGGGCGGTGAAATGGATTTTCCAAGTGAAAAACGGAGAAGAAAAATATCCATCGATGAACTTCACGAATTGAAAACACTGATGAACGCCTTTGTTTTTCGATGTTTTAGGGACTTACGAAATGAAGAGCAAGCAGCAGAAAATAATGACAAACTAGATGGTGTGGTTCAGCTCCTTATCAATATGAGAATGGAAGCCCGTGCCAACAAGGATTTCGCACTCTCCGACAAGATTCGTGATGAGCTTTCCGCAATCGGTATCCAACTGAAAGACGGAAAAGAAGGAACCTCTTATAGTCTTAACTAAAAAATTAGCATACTATGAGGAAGTTAATAGTCCCTTTTTTTGCTATTCTGTCAATTTGTCGTGGCTCAAGATATAGAAGGCTTCTTTTGCAGTAATCAATGACAAAGACGGCTATGTAAATGTTCGAAAAAGAAGCGAATATACAAAAGCAAAGTGATAAAAACTTGATAATAATACGCTTATTTTTGCTTTTGATTACAATAAATCAGAAGACGGCAATTGGTTATACTGATAATGAGGATACATCTATAATGACAGGGTCAAATGGATAGAAGAACTACCCAAAAGTTGCCAAAGGTGTTGAAAAGAAAATGCTATTCATTTTTCAGGGAAAAAAATATCAGGGTAACTCTTACTTCACAAAAAAATTTGACAAGGGTAAGCATTCTTTTGTTTATTATAAAGAACCTCATCACTCCATAGAAAAAGATAGATGGAAAACCTTTTGGGAACAGATGGCGAAATGCAAGAGAAGAATATAAAAAAATATTCGAATATACATCAATGGGAAACAAGTTTTTATCCCTAAAAGCGCTTATGATGACCTATGAACCTCACTTTCTATACGGAACATAACTCCGTTCATTATGATAAAAGAGCATGACAGCTACTATATAGTAGCTATTAATAGTGATGGTGCCAGCACTTTACATGATCTGCTGGCAAATAGAAAAGGAGTTTATAAAGGTAGAAAAATCAGCTATACCTTTTTAGAAGAAATTTTATTAAATTTGGCGAAAAATAATAATTACATTAACAATAAATATTTAGAAATATGCTGGAAATTGGAGAAAGACCTTGAGTAAATATTATGTCCTTGAAGATGAGGAAAACTACAAACTGAAAAGAATAGAAGTGAACGCAGGGCATCGTTTGTCTTATCAGTATCATCATCACAGACAGAGTTTTGGACAGTGGTTCAGGGCGAAGCTGTGGTTGTACTAGATGGAGTGGAACATGTAGTAAAATACGGAGAAAGCATCTTCATCCCACTGGGAGCAAAACACAGAATAGAAAACAGAGGTACAGAACTGCTGGTTTTCATAGAAGTGCAGACAGGGACTGTATTTCGGGGAAGATGATATCATCAGATTAGAAGATGACTACGCGAGGAAACTAAATAAAAAGACTGTTATTCAACAGCCTTTTTATTTAGTATCATATTATAAATAGATTCTGACATGGCTTCTGCGCCTTTCATTGTCCAATGGGTATCATCATAAAAAAGAGCATCCTTTTTCTTTTTATCATATCCGATAAGATGGAGTAAGAAGGAATATACAGATATTCTTTTTCTCTTTTTCCAGTTTTTCAAAGAACAATGGCTCTTTTCCTTTGGGTTTATTTTTATGTAAGGATAGTATAGATCATATTTGTCAGGCGCTATCATCATCGATGAGTTTTATCCCTTTTTCTCTAACAATTGGTTTATTTTATTAAAACCTTATTCGCTTGAGAAACATTTTTATCATCGTTTTTAGGCAAGAATTTGATATCTTCTTTATAAATCAATAAATCTTCTGGATTGTTTGAGAAAAGAAGATTATTTCCTGACTCAAAACGATAAACATCTGCATAAAAGCGGTCTGTCTAAAAACAAATATTGAAAAATTAAACAACGGTACTTTTGATTGTAGCATCAGAGAAAAAATTCTACCTTTGTAAATGCATTAGAATCAGTGGATTTTTGATCTTTATGTTTTTATTTGTTTGGTTATATCAACTATGCTTCTGGATTGAGTAAAAGACAGTTCTGAAGTTCTTTCAACCGCAAAATCTTTCCACCGTTTCCAGCACGACATATTCTGTTTTTACTCTATCATCAGAATTGATAAGTTCTATCAGTACCTGTACAGGATTTTCTTCCGATATGAATCTATCAACATGCACCAGAAAACCCTTTGTTTGCAAGCATATTTTGATAACCTACCAGCCCCTGCTCAGAAAAGGAATCTCCGATAGTCAAAATATCTGCCTTTATATTTTGGTCTATATCTGTTTCAGAAATGCATATATATTTCTTTTCTAAAGGTTTTTGCTGGGCAGCAACCTCAGATGAGGGAGACGGATTGTTATAAATATACTCCCAACCTTTGCTAAATCCTCGTCTTTCTTATAAAAATTTAGTGTTAATAAAAATAAAAAGAAAGAAAGGAGCGACAAAAACTTGTTTTTATGATAAATTTCTTCATTACTTATTAAAATTGGAAATAAATAAACTGCTGCTCTTGTCTGAAATAAAAAATAAAGCCAAGATAAGAATATAGTAAAAACGCATACCTTAGAGGTTTCTTCCATTTTAGCCCAAGATGCTCTATGGCGTATTCATTCCTTCTGCCCATCCACTCTATCACGATGAATACCAGCAAAAGAATAGCCACCGTGCCTACTTTCGGCAAATCCGAAAAAGCAGGAACACTAAATAACGATGGAGAAAAATATTTCAGAAATATACGAAAAAGGCATGCTGTATATTCTCCGCTCGAAAAATATCCACGCCAACATGTAAGCCCAAAAGTAGAAAGAATTTGTATAAATTCCTAAAGAAGGTAAAATTCGCCCATCTGCTACGACTCCCAGATTCACTCTGTTTTTTTACTGGTCAATAAAAAGCGGCAGAAAATAAATAGCATTCAGCAGCCCCCATGCAATAAAAGTCCAGTTCGCTCCGTGCCAAAATCCACTAACGATGAATATCACAAAGGTATTTCGCACTTTCATCGCCGTACCGCCACGGCTGCCTCCCAGCGGAATATAGATATAATCCCTAAACCAAGTATTTAGTGAAATATGCCATCTTCGCAAAAACTCTGCGATATCTCTCGAAAAATATGGAAAATGGAAATTCTTTTAGCTCAAAACCAAAAAGACGAGAAGTCCCAATGGCTATATCAGAATACCCAGAGAAATCGCCATAAATCTGGAATGCAAAAAAATATCGCTCCTAGAACCAGTGTACTTCCAGAATAGTCCGCCGAATTATTAAAGATAATATTCGCAAACTGAGCGCAGTTATCGGCTATAACTATCTTTTGAAAAAGCCCCCAGAGAATCTGCCGAAAGCCCATCCACCGCCTTGTGATAGTCAAAAACTCTTTTTGTAAAACTGAGGCAGCAGGTCTGTCGCTCTTTTCGATAGGCCCGCAACCAGCTGCGGAAAGAAAGTCACAAAAGACGCAAACGCTATCAAATCCTTCGTAGGTTCTAATTTTTCTTTGATAAACATCTATTGTATAACTTAAAAGTTTGAAAAGTGTAGAAACTAATTCCAACAGGAAGAATGATATTCAGCGTTTCTATATTAAGCTTTATTCCGAAAAGAGAAAAAGCCTCCACAAAATTTTCTACAAAGAAATTATAATACTTGAAAAACCCTAAAAATGAAAGATTTATAAACAAACTGGTATAAAGCAAGATTTTCTTTTTCTTCTCATTTTCTTCTGTTTTCAGAAGACAGCCAATGGAATAATCTACCAATGTACTGAATACAATAAGTGTCAAAAACTTCCAATCCCACCATCCATAAAAACATAACTGGCAGCGAGAATGAACAAATTCTGTAGCTTTAAGTTCTTATTTGTCAAATACCAATAGATAAGAAACACTATCGGCAGAAATATCGCAAAAATCAATAGAATTGAAAATCATAACTTGTCGGGAAACAGGGCAAATTTAGAAAAATCCGCATGTAGTAGGCATAAGTTTTACTGAAAAAAATATTTTTGTATATTCGTGCTAAATTATTGGTTTATGCTTAGTTTTTATAAAGAGAATTTTTGTTTAAAAACTATTTTTACAAAGGAACTCAAAAATATAATTTATTAATTTATGATGATTTCTTCCCTAATTCTAAATCTGGGTTTAGATATGAAGAATTTACTTATGATATGGAGAATATCAATAACTTGAAATTCCTTCTTACACCTAAAAACCTATGTTTGCAGTAGGGTGAGTCTCCCAATAATCAGGCTATGTATATTGAGAATCTCAAAGAAAAATTTCCTAAATTCTTTTGAAGAAAATAAGATGACAAAATTTGGTAATAAAGGGATCTATAATATTAATACTAAACTATTCTACTGTGTATTTATCAATAATATAGCAGAAATGCTTCCCACTTTAGAGAAAAAATAAAATTCCTTTTGTATTTACACTTTACCCTGGTGGTGGATTTGGTTTTGAAGAAGAAAGTTCTGATGCTAAATTAAAAAGTATTGTCTTCTAAATATTTCAAAAAGTTATTGTAACTCAAAGAGCAACTTATGAATATTTGGTAAGAAAAACTTCTGCCCAAAAAAGAAAAATCTCTTTCATATTTGGAGGAGCAATGCCTCAAAAATCCTTTAGTTTTAATGTGGCAGAAAGATTATACTATCCTGACAAAACACTTGATATCTGTTTTTGTGCAGGAGATATACAGAAGACAGCAGGGGACAAGGGGTATCCTATCTTTATAGAAGTCATAAAAACTCAGTGCAAAAATATGATTTTATAAGATTTCATGTTATTGGGAATTATGATTCATCTATCATAGATATATCTGGTTATGAGGATAAAATAAAAATTCTATGGAAGTCTGCCATATGATGATTTGGCGGGTGTATTTGAAATATAGACATTATCATTTCTCCCAATAAGTCCGACCTTTTAAAGCAAGGGGGCATTTGATGGTTTTCCTTTAGGAGCTGTTGCAGAAGCCGCTCTGAATGGCTGCCTTGTGATGAATACTGATCCCAATAATGAAAAACTTTATCAAAGAGACAGGGATGTCATTTTTATTCCTGATTTAGAGATGATTATCATCCAGCCTGATTCGGATAATATTATAGAAAATATCGAAAAATTATTCTCTCTCCGAAACAGATAAAGGAAATTGCTTTTTGCTGGACAACAAAAATTCATAAATTATATAATAATGAGGCTCAAAATGAAACCACGATTGGAATTATTAAAATCCTTTATTTCAAGTTAAATGTAATTATTATCTTTGTTAAATTTCTTAGCAGTATGAAGCCGTTAGTAAGTGTTGTAATGATTACTTATGGACACGAAAAATATATCGAAGAAAGCAATAAAAGGTGTTTTTCTTCAAAAACCAATTTTCCTACTTTGAACTAATTATTTCTAATGACAAATCTCCCGATTCCACAGACAGAAATAGTAAAAACATCATAAAATCAGCTCCAGAAAAACATTTCAGTAAAAATACATCCAGCATCCAGAAAACATCGGTATGCACCATAATTTCACCTCTGCTCTAAGAACTGCACAAGGAAAAATATATCGCTGTATGCGAGGGAGATGACTACTGGACAGATGAAAACAAACTCCAAAAAACAAATAGACTTTTTAGAAAAACGAAGATTTCACGCTTACTTTTCACAATGTTTTCATTCAATGGCGAAACTCTGAGAGCGGATTTAGACTATGAAAAAGGCTGAGCAGTAAGAATGTTTATACAATAAATGATTTATCCAAAGGAAATTTCATCCACACTCTTTCTGTTGTTTCAGAAATATGGAAATAGAGTTTCCAGAATGGTATTTCTCTTCTTTTTGGGTGATTATCCCATCTGGCTGTGGCTTTCTAAAAAGGAAAAATCAAAGTATTTCCCAGATGGGCGTATATAGAGAAAAGTGTAGGCGTATGGAGCGGTAAATCTCAAGAAGAAAGAGAATTCAAAACCATGCTCGTGCTAAAGAACCTTATTCCTGACTTCGAGAAGTTTCCTGATGCCCAAAGAAATATAACACACAAAAACACTTACATAAAAACTCCTTAAAACATAAAAGTTTTGCTGAGGTGATAGCTACGCCATGTTCCAGAATTAGAATTTAAAGACAGATTTAAACTTATGGTGAGAACATATTTCAACAAAAAGACTAAATAATCTTTATCTGTTTTTGCCCATCATCTTATCTGATAAAAATAATATTCTGCTTTTTAGAAATTTATTTTTAAAATTCATTTTTAAACATCGTATCTCTCCTTAATGGACTGCGAAGTATTGCTGGAAGGATATCCTTGGTTTTCTATTTTCTATAATAACATTGATTTCATAAAATCTCAACTAATCTTTTTAATAATTTTTATACTCTGAAAAATTATTTGGCTCTAAATTAAAAAGACTTCATGAGCTTGGTTTCCTTCCTCTGTTTTGTCAAAAGACGCCGCCCACCTGCTGCTCTTAGTGTGTTCTGTAATAGAATAACTTGTCATTCAAGAACATAAAAACGCCCTTTTCTTGCAGTATTTATAGCTATCCATTCATCCTGGTGATAGTCTTTTTAAAACTGGAAAGTATGATTTCAGGTTTTATAGCCGCTCTAAACGCCATAGAAGCGCCTGTTGCAATATTACAATGAAGTATTATTTCAAAATAATCAATGTTTTTCCTTTTTCTCTCAAAAATACAGGAGCATCCCAAAGAGAATATTTCTCATGAACAGCTCCATTTTCATCAATGCAGAATCCATTAGTTGCCACTGCATCTATTTCAGCGTGATTATCAAGAAAAGAAACTATTTTTCGGCTTTGTTTTCTGCCCAGATGTCATCTTGGTCGCTTAGGAAGATGATCTCTTTACTGCACAGAAATTGCTTTTTCAAAGTTTTTGACACTTCGCAGATTGATTTCATTAAAATATATTCTAGAGATATCTCTGGGTACTGTTTCTGGTATTTCTGCCAATATTTCGGGAGTTCTATCGGTAGAACCATCATCACAGACCACTATTTCACTTGGTTTATGCGTCTGACTAGAATGGAATCTATCTGCTGATGGATATATTTCTCTCCATTATACGAACACAAAGCTACAGAATACGATGTCATTTTAATTGTTTTTCTAAATTAAATACTCGCTCTACCCATTTTTCCAGAGTATATTTTTATAAATTTCCTCTGGCAGTGATCTGGTACAGCGTTTCATTCTTTTGTAATATTACTAAAAATCTTTATCTAAGACCAAAAATATTATTGGGATTGTAAAAATCATAATTTTTATTTTTCATTGTCCGTAATTATCTCCAATGCCATCGCCTCAAACACATCTGGAAACTCAGCCCATACTGGTTTTTCTCTCATCAGGAGTCAAAATAACTTTTTGTCCTTTATAAAACTCCGGCAGGTTTTCGTGATTTATTCTCTTTCTGGTAAAAACTATTTTATTCTTCGAAAAAGGCTTCATCAACTGATTTTTCCAGCTTTTCTTCCCGATAACATACAGGTCATTTTAATCTCAGCTCCTCAAATTTCTGTGAAAAGAATATCCAGCTGCTTTTATTCTGTCGTAGGAGGTTATGTAGGAGACATCCTCACTTGGGTTTTGCTTTTCTTGTGACAAAAATGGCAGATAATTATAATTTGTCAATCTTTCAAATCCGTTTTCAATGTCTTTGTCATCAAACGAATAGATTTTATCAAAAATGCAGCTTATCCTGCACAGGGCATCTGTCCAAATTATCGTACAAAAATGTAATGAACCTATTGGTGCTTTTTCATGTATTCCAGTGTAGAATGGTCAAAAAGTATCCGCATTTAAAACCAAAATCTGGTCTTGATGTCCAGCTTATCCAGCTGCTCTATCACGAACTTTTGTCTCTTTTTGGTATTTTAGGGTTTTCAAAAATACTTTAGAAAAGATTGGTCAATCTCTCTCGAAATTCTCATAAGAAACCGCCCCTATCTTGATGTGGTTCGCCTCTATTCCTTTTCCTTCAAGGTTTCTACGATATGGCATCCATAATCCCCAAAAATCAAAAAACTGATAACGCAAATTTTTCATTTTCTTTCTTCTCTTTTGAGGATTCATAAGTTTCTATAAACATGAGCGTCTGTAATTTACACAATTCAAAACCTTCTTTCCCATCTAAAATTCCTAATTTCAAAAATATAAGATTTAAAAAGAATTTAAAGGCCGTTTTGCCATCTGTGTCAGAAAACTATATTTTTCCTTTTTCAAAAAGTTCCTTCCCTTTCAGCTCTCCGTAGTGAATCATTTTTCCTGCAGTAAGATTCTTTATCAGCCACAGAATAGTGGAAGAAGTTTGTCTTTCAGAGAACCGATATTTTCCTTTATATCAAGGGTTTCGTGTACTTTTTCTCAGTGATGTATCTTGTTTTTAGATTTTCTAAAAAGCCTGAAAATTCTTATCATTCTGAGTTCCCGAATAGTTGATAAGTTTTCCTTCAGAATTTTACGATAAAAAGTAGTAAGCGTCCTTTTTGTTCTCAGAATTTAGAGTTTCTATGATTTCCGCTTTCAGCTCTAGCGTGATTCTCTCATCTCCATCCAGAAACAAAACCCAGTCATTTTGGCATTATCAAAGCCAAATTTCGCTGTTTTATAAAGTTTTTCAAATTTATTTTGAATGATTTTTCACATTCAGGGAAAGTTTCAGCAATTTCTAAAGTTCTATCCGTGCTAGAAAGAATCCACGATAACGATTTCATCACAAAAATCAAAAGCATTCCAATACTTCACGAATGTTTTTCCTCATTGTGAGTGATAATAAGTCCACTAACTTTTTCCTTGGATACAAGCATCAAATCATAGTTTTCACAAAGTTAATAATATTTATGAATTTTAAAATATTTAGCCCTGAAATAAATATTTTCGATGCGAAAAAGTTATATTTGTTGCCCTAAATTACTAAAAATCAAACAATGGGACAGAAATTAGAAGTAAGATACGGACTCTTCATGGCGGTGTCCATGGTTGTCGGACAGATGGTAGGTTCTGGTATTTTCTTCAAAAGTAGATGATGTTTTGGCCTCCACCAGTGGCAATGTTTATGCAGGCGTGATGGGCTTTATCATCGTGGGGAATCAGTGTGGTTTTTCAGCGGCGTCTATGGCTAATTATGCCATTTCTCCCCCAAAGGAAGGCGGTATCCTGCATTATGTGGAATTTCGCTATGGGAAAAGAGCCGCAGCTTATGTGGGCTGGGTTTATTTCATTATGTTTTTGCCTTTGCTGGCGGGAGTTCTGCTCACGGTATCAGGCATTTACATTTCTCACTTCCTTGCCGAATTTATTCATTTTTGAACCTAATTTCCTGCACTATTCACTGATAGGCTGGTGCAATGGAGTTATATTTTTATTACTTAATATTTTCAGACCAAAAATCCAGCGGTGTTTTTCTACAATTAACCACGGTTTTTAAAGCTGTTTCCGCTCATTTTTCATTGCAGCTATTGGAATTATAAGCCTTGTGGAAATGATGCAGAAATGCTAAATCAGGCTGGAAATCAAACAGTAAATTCTTCCAACGAAACTAACTTTTGGCTTTTTAGTGGGCGCAAGTTTCATTCCTATGCCCTTTTCTATGGATGGGTGGTATATCGCGATGCAAATTTCTGGAGAAATCAAAGACTCACAGAAAAACCTCCCAAAAGCCTTAATATCAGGAACTTTGATAGTCTTAGTGGTTTATGTTTTTATTATTTAGGGAATTATCTCCAAAATGAGCAGTGATGAAATACAACAGCTGGGCGACACCTACATCATAGAGTTTTCAGAAAAATTTCTACTGAAGCAGGAGCGATAATCATACAGATATTCATAATCATCTCTGTGTTAGGAACTTGCAGCGGACTTGTTCTCGCAAATACCCGCGCTCCTTACCAATTCTGCAATCTGGAATATTCTATTTCCTGAATCTGGGGTAATATCGGTAAAAAGAACTGGGATGCCCGTAAATGGTGCTTTTAGTAGGCTTTGGGCGATGAACATTTATCTTTTATTTTTATTTGTCTAATACCAATCCGTTCCTAAAAAGAACTGAATTACGACATATCAGCCATTCCTATTTTTATTTATTTATGTGGTTAATTTTTGTTTTGTATTAGGACTTTTTAAATTGTTTAGAGAACATTTGCAAAAATAAAACCCCTGAAAATACACCATGTTGCTTTTTGCCTGATAGGACTATATGTGTGGTTTTAGCAGGGACACTTTCTTCTCTAATGGATTGTCCTATTTAGTAATCGCGCGTGCTCTTTATCTTACTCGGAAAATTAGGCGTAAAGTAAATAAAGTAAAAATAAAAACATAAAAATTTAGTAGTGTTTCTTTTTATTCATTAGTGAAATTCATAATCTTTATCCATCACAAAAGTCTCCATGAACTTAGTTGTGTAGTTTTCCAGCAAGGAAATCAGGATTGTCCATCAGCTGTCTGTGGAAAAGGAATCGTAGTTTTCTACCCTTCTATAAAAACTCATCCAAAAGACCTTTTCATCTTAGCAACAGCCTCTTCCTGGTCTGTGCTGTGATGATAAGTTTAGCTTATCATAGAGTCATAGTTTGGTGGAATAGTATAGCCAGCATACATGTGCGTATCTACTCTCACACCATGTCCGCCAGGATATTTAGCTGAGTGATTTTCCCGTGCAGGTCTAAAATCAGAATATGGATCTTCCGCATTGATTCTACATTCTATAGAATATAATTTTTGGATAATAGTTTTTCCAAAGAATCTCCTGCTGTTGTAAAATTCCTGGCTCACGACAAGATACATTACACCCATAACCCGCTCTCCAGATAGGGTGTTCCACCTGGAATACGAGTATTCATCTCCATAAATAGAAGTTTCTCTGTGTTTATCAACCAAAAATTCCCATCGTTCCCATGCCTCTCATACACTATATATATTCTGCTGCTTCACAGCGGTATTTCCCATTTTTCATCTGAAGTTCCTCGTCAAGTGAAAGTGAGAGACGGCGTTTCTTCTATCAATTTTTGATTTCTTCTCTGAATAGAACAGTCTCTTTTCGATAAGTGGCAGTTTCTTCCATATCTGTTCTCCAGCAATTTGGAATTCTATGTGTCTTGCTCTCTCTATCAGTCCATGTACATTCCACCATTCCCAAAAGCCGCTAAAAGCCTCTTGAATAGTAGAATCCTTGCTCTAAGCTCTCTTTTGCTCCAGATGCATCGCATTCCTTTACCTCCACCACCTGCAGTAGCTTTTTATCATTACAGGGCAGCTGATTTCTTCTGCTATTTTTCAGCTTCTTCTAAAGATTCTACAAGCTCATCAGACCCAGGAAACACAAGGAATTCCAGCTGCTTTCATTGTTGCTTTCTTGCAGTGGCTTTGTCTCCCATTTTCTATCTGCTCTGGTGTAGCACCTATGAATTTTATCTCCATTTTCTGACAAATTTAGAAAAATTAGCATTTTCGTCAAAATACCATAGCTAGGGTGAATAGCATCTGCATTTGTGATTTCTGCAGCTGCAATGATGTTAGGAATTTTCAGATAAGAATCCTTACTCGCCGCAGGACCCATATATACCGCTTCATCCGCAAATCTTACATGCAGACTGTCTTTATCCGCGATTGAGTAGACTGTCACTACTTTGATTCCCATCTCTTTACAAGTTCTGAGAATTTCTCATCGCAATCTCTCACGATTGGTAATTAATATCTTTTAAACATTGTTTTTCTGTTTATCAATTACAATAAATAGAGTGATTTATGATGGATCTCACCAAGAATAATACTGGTCGTACTCTACAGGAGATGCATCATCCACCAAAATTTTTCACGATTTTTCCACTCACTTCAGACTCTATCTGATTGAATAAACTTCATAGCTTCTACCAATAAACTACTGTTCCTTCTGTGATTTCGCTTCCCTACACTCACGAAAAGGTTCTTTTGTCTGAGCTGGTTTTCTAGAGTCCCAATGATAGAGACTATTGTAATATATTTACCACTTTTCTGTAGATTCTGCTGAGTTTGCAGAAGTTTCCTGCTCTGGCTGTGCAACAGGAGCTGCATTTACTACTGGTTGAACTTGTGTCATTCATGTATGTCACCACCGTACCAAATGTATGATTGGTAATATTGATTTCAAAATCCTTAGTTTTGTATTTTACCCAGCTACATCAGCCTTTGAAACAAATTTAATAAGGTTTTGTAAGTCTTTAATATCCATAAAATAATTTTATTGTCCAAATATAGTAAATAAACACAAAAACCATTCACTTTTTGTAAAAAGAATGGTTCTATATTTCTACTTATGATTTTGGAGATTTTACCAAAAATCTATCGTTATTCTGCGAGATTCTACTTTTTTCAAGAACTACTTTACCTCTGTAGTAAAGTTTTTCCTTCATGCCAGTGAGCTCCTGTGATATAGGTGCAATTCACCTGTTGTAGCATCTTGCCAATTGAGGAACTACTGCTTTGTGGTGAGTTCTTCTTTTATCTCTTCTTGTAGATGACTGTCTTTTAGGATGTGCCATTTCTAATAATTTTTAGCTTTTATATTAACTTTTATTTTTCCTCAATTTATTCAACGCTTCCATCTTGGATTCAAGTGTCTCATCATCCGCCTTTTCTTCATTTATTTTAGGACTGAATTTTATCTAGTAAATCTTGAAATTCTTCATTTTCTAATGCAGCAGGAGATACTTTTTCATAGGAATAGCAAGAACCACTGCTTCATAGATAAACTGAGTGATATTGAACTCGCTATAGTGATGAGGAATTGTAATAATTCTTCATTACTATCATCATATTCTTCCAACTTTACTAAGAATTTGATTTCATTGTTTATTGGATACTGAATTTTTCATTGCTGGATATCAAGTCAAATCCACTATTCCCGAAACAGAAATCACGAAATCCAAAAAGTAGAATGTTTTTCAAGTAAAACTTTATCTAACTATTTTGGCATTTTCAAATCTTCTTCAGCCTCAACAATCAAAAACTGCTGTTCAACACAGAACTCAAACTCATGTTTTCTCTTGCTTTAGACCAGAAAAACAGATGTCATAGTTTCTATATTTGTCCATAATAGGTTTGCAAAAGATAAAAATATTTTTATAAAACAACAAACGAAAAGTAAAAATACCTTTTTAAACCTTTTGAAGTATAAATCTTTTTCCCAAGAAATAAAGCCCTTTTCAGCGTGTGGAGATGGTCGCCGACATCTATTTTGATCTGTCAGTGGTTTATAGATGGGAAACTCCGCCTGTTGCGATTACGAAACATTTATCCTTCACTTGTTATTCACCCTTTCTATGAAGCCTTCCACCATTCCCAGATAGCCACAGACCATACCGCTGACCATACAGGAAACCGTATCCTGCCCCAAGACAGTTTTCGAGGAGCCAGCTCTCATCTCTGGGAGCTGGGCAGTCTGCTGAACTAGACTATTGAGCGAAGTGACAATCCCAGGCGCGATGATAACACCCTGAGTTTCACCCTTTTCATCCACGCAACTCACCGTAAGAGCAGTCTCAAAATCTATGATAATCTTCTGTCTTTGGGATAAAGGTGATGCGCCGCCACCAAATTGGCATAAATATCAGTTCCCATTTGGCTGGATTTATGAGCTGACACCAGAGGGCGTGTTTCTGTTTACCAAAAACAGGTTCCAGACCATGTATCTTCTTCAAAGCGCTGCTAATCACTGTTGTAAGCTGCGGCACTACTAAGAACCGATGATAATTTTCTGAAAATTCATCTGCTTTTGACCTGATAAGTCTGATAAAACAAAAGAAACTGTCGAATAAAATTCATCTTTCGTGCGGTAAGGCTTGTGTTGATAACCCATGAGGTCTGGCATTCATCACCCGCTGAATATCCCAAAACGGATATTCGTGTTTCCTATATTGACTACTAAAATTTTGCTCATTTTCGTGTATTTTTGAAAGATTATTTATTTCACTTCCAAGAAGTTATCCTCTGGATTCACATCAATGTCTTTGCAAAATCTATTCCCATAGCCTGAAGTTTTTCCTTCCAAAAGCAGTATGGTAAAGGTGAATGGTTCGCTGTCCAGTTCCAATAACCAAGGGTAGTAAAATTCCAGAAATCAGATCGGCTCTTCATCATATTGAGCGGAATGTGATAATTCACTATTTTGTTGTCTTTCGTCAATATATAGAAGTCTATCGGCATTGGATTGTCCCTTTTATTGACGAAAAGGTAACAGTCGTAAATCCATCGCCATATTTTGCTATCTCTTTTATCGCGTAGTTCTATGGTTTTAGTAGTATTTATCCAGTAATGATAAAACCATTTCAGATCCATTCCTGAAACTTTCTGTGCTATATGCATAAAATCAGCCCTGTAGGGTGTGTGCTCTATAGACCATTCATCATAATATTTTTCTCGCGATTTTAGACAAATTCCTTCTTCCCTACGATATAGCCCGCCCTCTACTAAAAACAATCATGCTCTTTGGTGTAAGATGCCACACCGTAAGCCGAACCGTGGTCGGGTATGGTCAGCGTCAAAACCGCTGGTTCTTCTATTTTCTTCTTTCGTGAATGCCACATAGCTTTTGATAGCATCCGTGAAAGGATTAGGCTGCGGCTGAGCTGGCGGGAAACAGTCAGTAAAGTACAAAATCCTGTGCATAAGATGTAAAACCTTCATCCAGCCAAGGTGCATACCTCTTCGTTCAAGCTGCTTGTTGATACCAAAGAATGCGCCTCATGCACCATCAGACTTACAAGCACTCCTCTGATTTCGCCCCTGCCCAGCATCAGTGTACACCTGCATTCATACTCGCCGTCTCTTGATAAAGCTGTAGCTGGATAAGCATACCTTCCAAAAAGTAGTCATTCATGATTTGGAAAAATTTAACCGCCAAAGGTTTGCCTCTTCCCAATATTTTGTTTTTCTGGATTTTTGATAAACGAAATATAGTTTAGCTATCGATTACGGTCATCTCTTCCACTGATCTGGGTCTGCCGCCCAAGCGAAATCCAAAAATATTTTTGGCTCTCCATCTCCATGTTGCCTTTCCGTTTCTATCTTCTTTAATCGTTGGATTTTGGGACATATCCTCACTTCATTAGGTTTTGAGCGTCTCCTGCTCCGATGACATAGTCTTTTGTCAATATTGATTGTCACATCAAAATCACCAAACTGGCGCATGAAACTCCCTTCCTACATAGTCAAAAGTCGACCAGCCGTCATAGTCGTATTCTCGATTTTAGGATACCACTGGACATGCACATTTCCACGCCTTCTCGGTTGTTTCGTCCTGCTCTTCGGATTTGTGGAATCACCCGCATCCCAGTCCATTGTGGAAAAGTCGTAGGAATTTGGTTTCAACGGTTCATTCAGATAAACTTTTCATTATCGTTTCCTGAACTTCAAATTTTAGTTCTTTGTCTTTTTGCTTTATCCAGTTTATTTTCTGGCTTCCCTTCATTAGCAGGGATAGAAGCCAAACGAGACTGGTTTCATTTCACTTTGGTCATCAGACGGTTGTCTGCATTCAGTCCTTGGTTGGTCACCCTTTGGTCCATCACTAGAATTAGGCTTAAAGGCATTCCAATACAGGTGAAAAATACACCTCAGCTCATCAGGCGGTGTTGTACGGTATTCTATGCTCTGCTTTTCCGTGGTAAGAATAGTTGACTCATCTACATCGATGTTCATTTTGTACTTCACATATTGTTGATAATAAGCTCCTTTCTGAGCCGACGCATGAATGAAAAGCAAAAGCCAATTAGTAAAATTACTTTTTCATATTTATAAATTATTGTTTATTTCTTCTGTGAAAATATTTTTGCATTAAAAACATTGAATTTTTGTTTTATCACTTTTATCGTTTATTTATGCAAAACAGTTTTAGTTTTATTTTGCACTATGAAAAATTTTCAAGGCTCTTTTGAGAAAATGAACTTCCTCTCGCAGAATAAAATCTTTTCTTTTTATGATTGATTTTTGGCTCAAAACATCATCATTCTCGAAGAAAAAGATTTAGAAAAGGCAGATATTTTCATCAAATTTGACTTCAAATTTGAAAAACCCATTCAAAATTCAGAAAAATATCTTCTGGGAAAATTTCCCACAGAGCAGGAAGATTACCAAAAAGGCTTTTGAAATTGTTCAAAAACCTGAAAGTCGGAAATCTTACCTTGCCAACTACACCTGCCAGACGGAAATACAAAACCAACCTTCTTTAAAGGAAATTTATTAAAATTTCTGATGCGAAATACAAAGTCTATTACGATGACCAATTTGTATTTTTCGCCAGAACTTTCGTGGAAATCAAGGAAAACAAGATTTTCACTTTATCCGATGAAAAGGCACCATAGATGCCTCGGTGGAGAACGCTGTCAATCGTCCTGAAAGAAGACAGAACTCTGCCGAGCATTATGCACCGTAGTGATTTACCGTGAAACGACCTCAGCATGGTGGCGGACAATGTCCAGCTGGAAGAGTTCCAAAGGATAGATTTCATCAAAACCCGCCAAAGGGATTTATACGCCATGAGTTCCAAAAATCACAGGAGAGCTTAAAACCTGAATTTCAGGAAATAGGCGACATTCTCCAAAAACTAGCTTCCGCAGGATCTCATCTATGCACCTAAAACAAGACTTTGAGATTGTTTTTAGAAGCGGAAAAATTACCAAAGAGGCTTTTACACGGGCGTTTGCGGCTGGTCTCGATGGCAGAAATCTGGACAGTTGTGTGATGATCTCGTTTTATAGAAAAGAAAACGAAAAATTCTACTTCAAAAAGTGGCGGCGGAATCACCCATATGAGCCAACTGAAGATGAATATCAAGAAATGAAAAATAAAATATATGTCCCAATTTATTGAAAGTAGTAAGAGTAGAAAACCAAAAAGCATTTTTACTAGACCTTCATCAGCAGAGGGTTCGCGAGACTTTTGCGCATTTCGAGGAAGTGCAGCATAGATTTAGAAAAAGATTTTCAAGGATTTAGAGCATGATGAAGACGGACTCTACAAAACTGCGCATCGTGTATGATTTGAGGCAATCCCAGAGCGCAGATGCTCCCTTACGCACTTTCCTGAAATAGAAACTTTTGAGCTGGTGGAGAATGATGATTTTTCGTACGATTTCAAATCTGCAGACCGCACAGAATTTGGAAAAACATGGAGCTCAGAACATGCGGGAAAATCATCATCGTGAAAAACGGACAGATTACAGACACTTCTCTAATCTTCTAGTCCTAAAAACCAAAACTTGGTACACGCTCTAAAAAGTTTCTTGCTCAATGGCGTTCAGCGGCAAAACCCTCCTAAAAACAAGGAAAAATAAAAAGAAACGGAAATCATCACTAGAAAAACTTAAACGAATTTTCGTTTTCAGCTCATCAACTCTATGAATGAATTTCAACCAAGATTTTGTGTATTCCATAGAAGAGCTAAAATAGAATCATCGTTTTCCTCTGAAAAACTCACTGATCAAAAGGAGCTATCTTTTCCTCTAAAACGCCCGTGATGATCTCTGCTTTTTAGGGTGGAGTTCTTATTTCTTTGTTTAGGAAACCACGCTTTCATCTCTTGCTCAATGACTAAGCGAAAATCTGCGACCAAAACAAAAGCTCCCTAGCACACTCATGCACGGCCCCTAGAGTCACATACATCGTGCAGTCTTTCAGGTACTTTACCACTAAGAAAATTAGCCGCCGAGGCTACGCTTGCATTTCGGCGTGGGCTGTGATGTCGTTCAGCCGTTCGGTGAGATTATGCCCTCTGGCATGATAATTTGTTATTACAAACCATCACACAGCCCATCGGAACCTCCTCTTCTTCAGGGCAGCGACCTCTGGAGAGCTGTTTTCTCATAAAATATTCGTCGGAAAAGACATATTTCTAAATGTTTCAGCAAAAATAAAGATAAATTCTTTAAACATTTCTTTTGGGTTTATAAAGGCTTAAAATTTTATCACTGAAAATCAATAATCTATAAAAACAGATAAACTTTGGAAACTTTTTACTTTTTTGTTTCCGAGTTTTTATATCCCTTTGCAAAACAAAAATCAGACAAGATATGAAAGACACTATATTAGAAAATCAAAGGAACTATTCCTGAGGAATGGCTTTTAAGACCGTAGGATGGATGATAGTGCACAATCTCTTCATATTTCTAAAAAGACCATTTATCAGTATTTCCATCAAAGGATGATTCTGGTAAAGGCTGTTTTGAGCTATATATATGATCCGGCTTGTCAAAAATAGAAGAAATATCAGGAAAATGCGAAACCGCTATCCATGAGCATTTCAAAATTAAAGAATCTATGATGGTATTTTTAGGAAAAGACTTTGAAACAACGCCTTGTTTTCAGCTTATATTACCCAGAACTCTATATGAATTTGAAAAAACGCTGCAAGGATATGAAAACCACATCGAAAACAATATAAGTGAGGGTATAAACAGGAGTCTAATCGAAAAATCTGGATAACCCTTTTTCTGGCCCGTCCAGTTTATTGCAGTATGAAGTGAGTACCTGATTTGTATGAAAAATTCCCTGAAGAAATAGGAAAAAGTATATCAATAAAAGAACACGATGACAAATTTTTAGAATTTTATCTCAAGGTCAATCGTAACTCCAAAAGGTTTAGAGAATAGAGAAAATTTAATAAAAAGAAATGAAATATAGTTTATCAATAGCTTTAGCGCTGATGAGCTTCTTCCCAAAAGCGCAGGAAGAGCTGACGCTCAGCAAAGCGGTTAATTATGCCCTAGAGCATAAAGTGAGGGCTGTAAAGCCAAATTAGAATATGAAACGCAGAGTACCAGATAGAGCGCGCGCGGCATACACTTCCACAGGTAAATGTCATCAGGAAGCCTTACCTACAACCCTATTCTGCAACAGTTGAGCTTTTATGGGAAATCAAGTAAAAATAGGTAACTGCGCAGACTTCAGCAGGGAATTTCCGTTACTCAGCAGTTGTTCAGTCCAAAGTGTTTTCATCGGTCTGAAAGCAGCCAAAACCACTCGTGAGTTTTATGCTATCAATCAGCAACTTACCAATGAAAACCTGATAGAAAAGCAGCTACGGCTTACTATCAAGTATACCAAACACAGCAAAAAGCTGAAAACTGTGGAGACCAACCTCAGCAGTACTACCAAAACCAGAGACATCATAGAAGGGCTGCAAAAAGTGGTCTCATGAAAAAATAGATTTAGACAGAACCAATGTAGCAGTAAACAACTCAAAAGCCTCTAAACAGCAGATTTTAGAAGTGCTACAACTGCAAGAACATTCCCTGAAATTCATGATAGGAATGTGACATCACAAATCTATTGTGATGCCAGAGGACACCTTTGATGCTGCACCACCCTTCTCGGAAATGAAGTGCGTTGAGAACAGAACGAAAATCAAAGTTATCAATAAACAGATAGAACTCTTGGAGCTGACAGAAAAGCTAAAAAGTGAACACTATCCTACTTCAGGCGCTTTAGGAAACTCTATTACACTGGTGTAGGGCAAAATTCCTTTGGTTTAGAAAGATGAACACACATTCTACTACAGTGCAGCGAGCATAGGGCGAAAGTCTAAACATCCCTGTTTTCAATGGGTTTTTCTAAGAGCCAAACTCGCCAAGCTGATGTAAACATCAGAAAAAGCTGAAGTGGAAAGAGAAGCAGAACTGGCAATCAGCCTAGACATAGAAAAACGCTAAAACACAGATTAACAATAGTTTAAATCACTATCAACACTCAAAAAGAAAATGTAGATTTAGCGAAGAGTGTTCTAGAAAACACACAAAACAACTATAAATATAGGCTTTCTACACTCACCGATCGGATGGATGCAGAAAAAGCCTCAGATGCAGCAAAACAACTATACCAACGCTCTGCTGGAATGCAAAATAGTTGAAATAAAACTAATAAAACCAAGAGGAGAACTAAATACATTAACAAAATAAATTTAAATAAAATGAAACAATCATAACAATCGCTTTAATCGGAGTTTCTATCGCTGGAATTGTCTTCGTTTTAAATAAAAATAAAGAAAAGTGAGCAGGCAACAGCCATTGTAGCAGAGAAAAACGCCAATGTAGCCGTAAGGCGGACATCGTAGATTTCAGAAGCGTGAATACTCAATACGAAGCCAACGGAACTTTCCAAGCAAAGCAGGAAGTCGCTCTTTCTGCTGAAACTCAAGGGCGATGATGGTTCGTGTTTTAGTAAATGAGGAAGCCGTGTAAGCGCAAGCGCAGGTTCTTGCCATCATCAAAGGCGAACAGCAGAATGTAAATGTACAAAATGCACAGGCAGTCTATAACAACGCCCCAGCCGAAGTGAAGCGTTTCGAGGGTGCACGCTTCAGGAGGTGTGACCAAGCAGCAGCTTGACCAAGTTCGCCTCAAGCACAAACTGCTAAAAACAGCCTTCAAAGTGCACAGCTTTAGCGCTCTCTGATGTGAATGTAGGCTTCGTTTTCAGGGGTTATCAACAAGAAAAATATAGAGCCAGGTTCTTTCGTGGCGCCAGGGCAGGCTTTATTTGAAATTGTAAACATCAGCCTGCTTAAATGAAGTGAAAGTAGATGAAAAACACATCAGCTCTGTGAGAGTAGGACAGGCTGTGGAGGTTTCTTCTTCAGTCTTTATCCAGATGAAAAAAATATTCTGGTGTGGTGACCTTCGTCGCTCCAAAAAGCCGATGCCAGCCTAAATTTCCAGTAGAAGTGGAAATTAAAAACAATACCAACAACACCCTAAAAGCGGGAATGTGCGGAACGGCATATTTCTGGAGAGAAAGAAAAGCAGCCAGATTTTGACAGTGCCGAGAACAGCTTTTGTGGGAAGTGTAAGCTCTAACCAAGTCTATGTCATCAAAAATGAAAAGCAGAGCTGAAAACCATCACCTCAGGAAGAAACTTCGGAGATTATACAAAGTGCTTTCTGGACTCATCCAAAGGCGATCAAGTAGTAACCACTGGACAAGTGAATCTTTCTGATCAAACTCCAGTAGAAATCATCAAATAAATTAGAAAATTATGAATTTACCTGAAATATCCATAAAGCGTCCGAGTATCATTCTCGTTCTCTTTATCATCTTACCTTAGGAGGGATTTTTCCTTACAGCCTTCTCGGCTAGTGAGCTTATCCCGAAAATGCGGAGACCAACACCATCAGTATCACAGACAGTCTACCCTGGTGCCTCGCCTTCTGAGGTAGAAAATACCGTGACCATAGAAAAATGCGGTATCTTCTATGGAAAAATGTTATAGAATCTAAATCCTTTGAGAGCTTGTCATTAGTAACCATTACCCCTAAACACAGGAGCAGATGTAAACCACCTGATGACCGATGCCCAAAGAAAAATAAACGCCATCGTCAGCCAGCTGCCAGATGATGCCAAAACACCATCTTTGAACCAAATTCTCACTGATGATGTGCCGATTATGAATATCTCGGTGACTTCAAAATGTCTGAAAAGAACTTTATGACCTTTTGGATATTCAGCCTATTTTTCCCGTGTAAATGGTGTAGCACAAGTAACCATGGTGGGTGGTCAGGAAAAAGAAATCCAAGGAACATTCACCCTGAAAAATTAGAAGGTTACGGGCTGTCTATCGCTCCAGGTTCAGCGGGTTATCGCAGCATCCAACTGGACTTCCCAACAGGAAACGCGAAAAACGAGAGCAGACCATCATCCGTCTAATGGGTAAAAATAGGTTCTGTGGAAGAAATAGAAGGCTGCCTATCACTACGCCTTCTGGAATGATGATCCGCCTTGGAGATATCGCAGATATACAAGATGGTGAGAAAAGATGTAGAAAATCGCGAAATTAACACAAAAACACCATCTTATTACAGGTTACCAAAGCAGTCTGATGCCAATGCCGTAGGAGGTGAGTGAAGCGATCAAAAACACTATAAAAACTGCGTAGAGAAAGACTACGAAAAACAAGGAATAAAAATTAGAAATAGCGAATGACACTACAGACTATACACTGAATGCCGCGAATAATGTGATTTTTGACTTGTTCTTGGCTATCGTTTTGTAGGAGTTTTATCATGCTTTTCTTCTTACATAGTTTGAGAAACGGTGATTACGATGGTGGCGATTCCTCTTTCATTGATTGCGACTTTCATTGGACTATATTTCATGGGATACACGCTTAACCTGATGTCCTTGCTTGGGCTTTCGCTGGTGGTAGGTATCTTGGTGGATGACGCCATCGCGGTTATTGAGAACATCTCACCGCCATATGGAGATGGGTAAAAACAAAGTTCGTGCGGCTATGATGGAGCATCTGAGATTGGATTTACCGTTACAGCGATTACTTTGGTTATCGTCGTGGTATTCCTTCCGATTGCTATGGCTACGGGACTTGTAGCGGATATCTTGGTGCAGTTCTGCGTTACAGTAATGATTTCTGCAATGCTTTCCCTATTGGTGTCCTTTTACCATCGTGCCTTGGCTATTCTCCAGAGTAGGAAAACTAGAACATATCGACGAAAAATTCTTTCTTCGGAAAAATAATTTTTCGGTTTTGAAAACATGTGAACAACTTTACCCAAAAGCACTGGTAATTTGCGCTAAAATGGGCGATTGCAATCAGTAAAAACAAAGCTGATAACACCAGGCGTTGTTTTGGTTCTGTTCTTGGTTTCTACTATCGGGCTGTTCTCTATGGGCTACATCGGAGCGGATTTCTTCCTGAAAAGTGACAAAGGCGGAGTTTTTGGTCCAGTTTGAATTAGAAAAAGATGCCTCTATCGAGAAAACCAATAAGCTCACTCAACAGGCAGAGCAGTACATCAGCGGATTCTGATGTAGAAAAATCATCACCACAGTAGGAAAGGCAGATGACGGGATGGCTTCCACTTCTGGGGACGAAAATACAAATCCAAACCAAGTTTTCTTGAAAAAGATGGCAGTGTCAAAGAAAAGTTTCAGACATTTATTCCAGCTAAACTAAAAAGAGAATTGGAGATCATCGGGCGAAAATAAAAATCGTTCAGATGGGACTCATCAGAGCAGAGCAGGCACCTATTAACCTGACTGCAACAGGCACTGACCTGAAAGATGCCTTGGAATTTGCAAAACAAGCAGCGAAACAACTGGAAAATCCCAGGAGCTTCCGAGGTGAAACTTTCCTCCGAAGATGGTAACCCAGAAATCAATGTAAAAGTAGATAGAGAAAAATGACTTCTCTCGGGCTGAGCATTGCTTCCGTAGGAAAAACGATGCAGATCGCTTTCTCTGAAACACAGATTCTAAATATCGTGCTGGAGAATATGAATATGATATCAACATCAGATATGACGAAATCGGAAGATCTTCCATAGATGATCGTTAAAACCTGAAATTCGTAAGCGCTACTGGACAAGTAGTTCGTTTGGAGCAGCTTTGCTGACATCAGCTATGGTTCTGGACCTTCACTATTAGAGAGAAGAGACAAAAACACCTTCTGTATCTGTCCAAGCAAAAAGCTATCGGAAAAACCTTTCAGGGAACTATAGCAGCTGAATGGGAAACAGCAGTTCTCCAAAATTCAGAGAAAAGCTGGTGTAGAATACAGATGGGAGGAAACATGGAAAAACCAGCAGGAAGGTTTCGGTACATTAGGATCTCGCTTTATTAGCGGCTATTGTCCTATGTATTTGGTAATGGTAGCTCTGTAGCTGACAGCTTTGCTACACCGTTCATCGTGATTTTTCTCTGTTCCGCTTTCGTTCATTGGGGCACTACCCTAATGGCACTCACGAACCAGACACTGAATGTCTTCACTCATCTTGGGGGATTATCATGCTCATCGGTCTCGTTGCGAAAAACGCCATCATGCTTGTGGATTTCGCCAACAATAGAAAGGCAGTAGGAGACAGCACCTTTGATGCTCTGGTTGCGGCCAACCAAGCTCGTCTTCGTCCTATCCTGATGACCACCATCGCGTGGTAGTAGGATGATTCCTATCGCGATGGCATCTGGAGACGGTGCAGATATGAACCGAGGTGTAGCGATAGTGATTATCGGAGGTCTGATATCCTCACTATTCCTTACACTGATAGTGATTCCTGTGATTGTATTCTATCTTTGACAGCCTTTGAAAGAAGGTTTAGTAGAGGAGAAAAACAGATTACGCCAAAGAAATGGTCGCAGACTCATGAGGGCGAATGCTGATTTCAAAGATGAATTTGCTTCAAAACAATAATTTATTTAATGAAAAACCCTGCTCCACCGAGCGGGGTTTTTGTTTTGGGTTCAAATTTCTGTCCTGCTGTTCCAAAGCTACTTTAGTGTTTCTTTTTGAGCTGATTATTTTCTTTTCCACCGCCAGAATTTCTGCCGAGCTGATTAATTCTTGTTGTCGAAATTCTGCCGGAGCTGAAAAATAATTCTTGTTGTCAGAAATTCTGCTGGCAAAAATTTTTATTTTTGTTGTCAGAATTTCTGCTGAGCTATTAATTCTTGTCGTCAGAAAATCTGCTGGGCAAAACTTTTTAATTTTTAATGAAAATTATCAAAGAAAACCTGCCCGATATTTTTAGCTTTTTGTGAAGTCAGCCTAGTGTCCCTGCGGAAGGTTTTTCCACAAAATACTTTCCAAATGATGAGTCTTCCGCTCTGTTTTTAGTTTTTGGGGAACATTAGCCCAAATCGATGGTGCATTTATCGGAGTATTGCTCTCTTCTGTCTTGCCGTGGCGGGTAGGGTGGCCGTTTTTCGTCCAGTGCAACCATGGTAATTTTATCAATGGTGATGATGGTGTGCAGGTCATCGTGTTTCGGACTTTGCAGCGGAGCGTGAGGGAGGTATGCCTGAATTTCACGGCCTCTATTCCTATTTCTATGATGTCTCCCTGTCTGGCGGAACTCATGAGTTGATTTCTGACATAGATTTCGTGACCACCCGCGGGTTGTCCAGCTGCATAATGGCGTGAGTGCCGCCTCCTCGTCTATCCATTCCAAAAGTCTGCCCCGAAGAGCGAGTGGTTAGTTCAGGTCACTGGTTTTACCCATTTTCTGTGTGTGGTATTTCATTCTTTGTAGATTTATAGTGTTTCTATGCATAAAACCTCCCGAATCTCGGCGGTTAGGTTTTTCTAAATTTCCGTTATTAATGATAGGAAATCGGCTAGTTTTATTTTTTCAGCCTCTGGCATCTGCTTGTCTATGATTTCTTTTTACCTGCCGGTAGGTTCTCCTGTCTCTGTCCATCACCTCGTTTTATTCTTTTGGTTCTCTCTGCTGTGATGAGGGATGGTTTTTCCAGCATTCTTCATTGAGCCCGAGTTCAAACAGAAGAGCTGTTTCTAAACGCTGTTTTGGTATTCTGCTATGAGCCATTTCAAAATCTTCCTTCACGGCAGGGTGGATGAGGGAGTTTTAGGAGGCTGAGTTTTTCACGCTGCAGAAAACCTGCTCTACTATCCATTTTCTGCTGTAGCATCCGTTTTCATCATAGGCTTCTGTGCCGAAAGCGATTATGATTTTTGTTTCAGCTCGGCATTTTCATTCACACATGTTTTCGCCCTGATGTCAGAATACTAGACTGGGCCAGCTTCTTCATTATTTTCGCGGGCGGTTGTTTTCCGAGCCGATGCCTCCTGTCAGACCGATGAGCTTAGGCATACTCATTTTTGTTAAAAATTAGTATCCAAAGACTTCGTTCATGCTGAAAGTTTCGTCCAGTCTTACGCCTTTTCTGTCATTTTCAGAGAAGCGAGTTCGTGCTGGGTGTCGTGTCTCTAAAACAGCAGGTATTCATTATCCCAGGGCATTGTTTCAGGAACTTTGCTTTTTCCCTCTACCGTGATGAGCGGGCGGATATCGTAGCTTGGGCACATAGATAAGCGGTATGTGCCCTGCGGTAGGGATGAGGTCTGCAGCGAAAACCACCGTTTTTTCTTGGTATTGCAGAACGGAAGCATTTGTTTTTCTGTGTGTCCATCCACGAAAAATCACATCCATTTTTAAACTCAGGCAAAAACCATAGCTGCCCGTTACAGGGAGGGGAAGAAAATTGAGCTGACCGCCTTCCTGCATCGGTAGAATGTTTTCTTTCAGGAAACTTGCTTTTTCTCTTGCTGGGATTTACTGCCCAGTTCCAATGATTTTCATTAGTCCAGAACTGCGCATTCTTAAACGCTGGGCGATAGTCTGCTGGTTCATCATTCCACTCTATAGCTCCGCCGCAGTGGTCAAAATGGAGGTGAGTAAGAAACACATCGGTATTGTCTTCCCTTACGAAGCTTCATATTTTTTTCAAACCTTTTATCCAAAGAATCATCTCCGAAAAAGAGAATAATGCCCGAAGAATTTTCGTCCTGTTTGTTTCAAGTCCGCAGTCTACCAGAATGAGTTTTTGCCGTCTTCTATAGTAGTGAGCGGGTTCCCAGCTCTACTAGATTTTTCATCGGCAGGATTGGTTCTTTCCCAGATGGATTTAGGCACGAGCCCGAACATTGCTCCGCCGTCTAGTTTAAACTTTCCGCATTGTATAGGGTATAGTTTCATTATTTTTAATTTATGGTTTTTGAATAGAAATAAAAATTAGTCAAATTTAACAATTCTAAAATTTAATGAGCTAGTGTACATCAATCCCATCGAAATATATTTCTGTAATAGCAGTGTCATTATATTTGCTTCCTTTGTAGACCTTCTAAGATTTCAAATTTTAGAATCAAATCTGTTCTGTTTTTATTGTGTCCAAGTGTTCCCTATTTCAAAAATATTGATTGGTTCGGCTATCTTTTAAGTTTAAAACTCCGAAAGGAACGCCATTTACATAGAGTTTTAATTTTTCACACGGTTGTTATTTTTCCATGTTTCTCGGATTTCATGTATCCATTAGAAATAATAATTTCCGTAATCCTAGGGCTGTCATTTTTAAAATATATTCTAAATATTCGCCGATGCCCTCATCTTTTTGCCTTCAACCCAAGCGGTTTTGTAGCTTAAATCATTCGCGAATTCGGCTTTGTAAGAATCTCCTAGTGAGGATGAAGCTTTTATTTTGTAATTTCAGCCGCCACAGTACCAGCTGCACCCGCCATCAATGATGTCCCAAGCGTTTTCCACTACTCGCCGTATTTTTTTCTAGGAGGATATTTAGTTCTTTTTGCTCTGAAGCTGTGGGAACTTTCTGTAAAAGTTCATTTTGTCGGTTGGTTTCCTTTTCTTTCTTTGCGCTGAGGTCAGGCTTTTACCACTTTTTTAGGATAAAAATTTTTGATTTGGCTTTGTTGTCCCTCCACAGAGAAGCGCAAGAAGTAGTAAATGTTTCATTTTTAATGTATTAGCAAAAGAGTTCGCCTAAATTTTTGGCTGGGGATATGCCCAGATGTCGTAGGCTTTTTCGCAACTTCCTTCCTCGCGGTGTTCGGATGATGAATCCTTCCTGAATGAGGTAAGGTTCATACATCTCTTCCAAGGTTTCAGCATTTTCTCCGATAGAAGTCGCTCAGTGCGGATATTCCACAGGTTTCTTTGAAATTTTCAATCATTACCCGCATGATTTTATTGTCCATATCATCAAGGCCGTATTCATCTACATTGAGCGAGTTTAGGCAGATTTAGCGATGTTAAGGTCAATTTCTCCCATTGCCTTTATCTCCGCAAAATCCCTCACCGGCGGAGCAGGGCGTTGGCTATTCTCGGTGTTCCTCGGCTTCTTCGCGCGATTTCAAGGGCGGCATTTTACATGAAATAGGAACACCCAAAACTCTCGCGCTCGTTCGATAATCATTCCCAAAAAGCTCCACATTATAGTATTCCAATCGGCTCTGAATCCCAAATCTCGCTAGCATAGCTTGGTAAGCATTCGCTTCGGGTTGTCGCTCCGATTAGAGTGAATGGATTTAGGCCCAATCTGAACGGAACGGGCATAGGGCCTGTCTCGAGCATACATATCGATTTTAAAATCTTCCATCGCAGAATATAGATATTCCTCTACAATAGGCGATAGACGATGAATTTCTATCGATGAAAAAGAACATCATTTTCTCCAAATTGGTCAGGATTCCTGCCAGACTCGCCGGGTTTGTCCAGCACAGGACCGGAGGTTACTGCAGTTTACGCCCAGTTCGTTGGCAAATGATATGCGAAAGCGTGGTTTTCCCAAGCCCAGGAGGCCCGTGCAGAAGCGTGGTCTAATGCTGTTCCTCTGCGTTTTGGCTGGCAACGAACACTTAGGTTGTCCAATGTTTTTCTCTGGTCCTGCAAAATCTTTTGAAAGTTTGCGGACGGATCCTCTGTAGAAAGTTCTTCGAGGAGTACTTTTCTTTTATCTGGATGCAAAAATCAGGCATTTTCTAATCTATTTGAAAACCAAAGATAAAGATTTTCTGATAAACCGATAAAAACCTCTGTCTTTCTTATTTTGTTTAATTTTAAAACAATGATAAAGTTTTAGTCTAGAAAATATTTGTTAATCTATTGTTTTGTTTGCTATTTGTTGGTTAAAAATAAAAATTAAACATGTAAAATAATTTTTAAATATGTTTAATTTTTGTTCAAAAATTTAAAAATAAACTCTATATTTGCGCATCAAAATTTAGAATTAAGTCAAAATGAAAAACTTTTTAATACCCATTGCTCTATTTGCAGGAGCTGCGGTCTATGCAGGCGGATTTAGAGTGTCTCTTCAAGGGTAAAACAACTGGCGATGGCACACACCAGCGCCCATGCACAAGATGCGAGGGGTAGCGTTTTTAAATCCAGCGGGATTTCTTTATTCCGAGTAAACTGAGTATTGCAGCGGGTGGATTCGGAGTTGGAAACCAAAATTTCTTATCAAAATCCAAGTACTTTATATTCGATGAGTACGAATAGTCCGCTGGGAACGCCAATCTCATGTGGCGGTGTCTTATAAAATAACCAAAGATGTTGCGTGGTTTTAGCTTTACAACGCCATTCGGAAGTACCATCGATTGGGGAGAAGACTGGGCAGAGAAGAAATTGTACAAAAATGTCTTTGAAGAGCTATTTCTTCCAGCCGATGGTTTTGTTTAAACCAGCTGACTGGGTGTCTTCGGGGAGCTATATCTACGCAAGAGGTTCTGTAGACTGGGATAAAACCATCAATCAGGTTGGAGGAACATTAAATTTAAATGACAAAAAGCAGCAGGACAAGGTTTTTCCTTTGGTTTTTATTTTCAGCCTAATGATAAGCTGGATGTAAGCATTGCTTATCGTTCTCCAGTTGATATGAAGGCTAAAAATGGAGTGGCAACATTCAATAGCTCTGCCTGCGTTGTATACTAATTTGGGACTTTCAGCGACGATGGAGGAAAGGATAAATTCTCTGCAAACCTTCCGCTGGTAGATGAATACACAATAGGAGCGACTTACAAAGTTACTCCAAAATGGCAGGTTTCTGCGGATTTCAACTATCATGGCTGGGATACCTATAATAGGCTTGTGATTGATTTTGAAAATGCAAAAGCAGGAAACCAGGCAGATAGAACGATTTCTGTTGTTCCGAAAAACTTTAAAAATAGTATTTCGCTAAGATTTTGGAAACACAATACATGGTAACAGACATGATTGCAGCAAGATTGCTATTATTTCGATGAATCGCCTTACGAAGATAAGGATTTTATCCCAGAAACGCCATCTTTTGACAATAATGTAATTACAGGAGGTCTTGGGTTTAAATTTAATAAATTTAATGTGGATGTTTCTGGTGCTTATGCTTTTGATGAGAAGCAGGGATGTTAAGAATGACTACCTCGGCTTCTATGGGCAAGCAAAAGGAAAAGCCTTTTATTTCGGTCTTGGATTATATCTATAACCCTTTTTAATTTGAAATCACGAAAAAGTATTTATATCATCAATGGCTGTTTTGGCTGTTTTGTCAGTTACAAGTTGTAAAAACTGATTTTGAAACCGATGTAGCGGATATCGCGGTAACTAGCGTGAGAAGCAGATTTTAGTAAATATGTGGGCTCTTTGGGAATCTTTTGACTTCGGGTATAGAGATGAGCATTATACGCTGATGGACAGCGGGAATCTTACCCTGCGATGATTGCTGAACAGATGCAGAAAGCGGGTGGAGGAACTTTTACTCAGCCTTTTGGTGCCAGATAACATCTGGTGGTTTTACCAATGTGCCAGGGTTTAAAGGAAAATTAACTCTTCAAGTAGTGAATGGAGCATTGTCACCAGTAGTATCTCTACGCCTGTTAATGCATTAGCCGAATTAACAGAACATACACTAATATGGGGTGCTCTGGTGTAAGTCTTTCCACTTGGTGGCTAGTGGCTATGGTGACATGGCTGGGCTGGCATCTGGAACAGGCAAACCCGTATTTCGTGAGATTTGCATCTTCTGCTACTACGAGTGTTTTGAGGATGCTAAGGCTCAGAATCCTACATTTTTCTCTCTTGATAGGGAATAATGATGTGCTTTCATGCTACTTCAGGAGGGTAGGAACGAACCAAACAGGAAATACCAATCCAGCAACCTATTCTTTCTAATGACATTACTGACCCTAATGTTTTTAGCAGGGTCTATCAGAACTGTTTTGATGGGATGAGATCAGCGGGCGCAACTAAAGGAGTGATAGCAAACATTCCGAATGTGACTTCTATTCCTTTCTTTACAACGATTCCGTATAATGCTGTTCCGTTGAATGGAAAGCTTTATGCAGCTACTTTGAATGCTCAGTTGGTAGGGAAGATTAAAACCTGTTTTGACTGTTTTTGAGGGCAAGGAGATAGATTGAAAACTTTGGTAGTTGGGCAAAATCCATTAGTTGATAAAAGATGAAACTTTGACTGATTTATCAGCTCAAATCACATCAGTTTTGACAAGTAACGGAGTTCACTGCTGCTTTTGGCTGCTTTTTATTGGGATCTACTTATGGACAGGCTCGCCACGCTAGCAAAATGAAGATTTGATATTATTATTACAAAATCTGTTATCAATACAGATGTAACGGGTGGTGTTCAACCGCCATTTAATAAACAAAGGAATTACTCATCCTTTGGAAGATAAATATGGGCTTACGAAATCAGAAGTAAGAGAAATACAAATAGCTACAGATGCTTATAATACAAGCATCAGAGCTTTAGCAGAAAACTCCATGGACTTGCGTCTTTTGTAGATGCGAATGCTAAAAATGATAGAACTGGGCAAAACTCTGAATCCAGTATAATGGAGTAACCTATTCCACTGCATTCGTTACAGGAGGGTCGTTTTCTGATTGACGGTGTACCTTTTACAGGAAGAGGATATGCGGTAATCGCGACGAATTTATTAAGGCCATCAATGCTAAATATAAATCTACACTACCACAGGTAAATCCTGATAACTATTCAGGGATAAAATTCTAAAATTTAAAGCCACTTGTTTTTCAAGTGGTTTTTATTTTTAAATTTGCAAACTCACTATATATAAAAATGTCATCTCATCAGGCGAGCTATTTATTTAGCACAAGAACCAGCAAAGATTTAGTGAAAAATTGCTTTTTCATTATGGGCGGGAATTAGAAAAATTAATTTTTCAAGAATTTAGCGATGGAGAATTTTGAAACCTGTTTTAGACCAATCTGTAAGAGGCGGAAGGGTCTTTTTGATTGGTTCTACATTCCCACTCGGCGGACAATCTTTTAGAGCTTCTCATGCATAGATGCGGCTAAAAGAGCTTCAGCGAAGAATATTACGGTAGTTCTTCCGTGTTTTGGTCTGGCAAGACAAGACAGAAAAGACAAACCGAGAGCTCCGATAGTGCAAAAATTAGTTGCAAATCTTTTGACAACAGCAGGGAGCAACAAGAGTTATGACCATGGATCTCCATGCAGATCAGATTCAGGGTTTTTGAAATTCCAGTAGACCATCTTTATGCATCGGCTATTTTTGTAGAGTATATTAATTCTTTGAATTTGGATGATTTAACTACTGTCGCCAGATATGGGAGGAGCGAAAAGAGCAAAAACTATGCTAATCTATTTAGGTGCAGATATCAATCTCGTTACAAAGAAAGAGCAAATGAAATTGCAGAGATGACACTCATCGGAAATGTAGAAAACAAGAATGTAATTTTATAGATGACATCGTAGATATGGCTGGGGACTCTATGCAAAGCCGCAGATATTATTATAGAAAAAGGAGCGAAAAAGTGTGATATTATTACACCATGGAGTGCTTTTCTGGAAAGGCTTATGAGAATATAGAGAAGTTCAAATTGCAGGAAAATTATCATCACAGATTCAATTCTCTCAAAAATAATTTGTCATCTAAAATAAAAGTGCTATCTTGAGCCCTGTTATTTGCTGATGTGATGAACAGCATCCACAAAAAGCAGTCTATCAGCACAAATTTATTATTTAAATAATTATATTAAATTTTTATAAAATGAAAGTCTATTACAATCCAAGGACAGAAAAAGAGAAAGCGTGGTAAAAATCTACAAAGCTCTACGCGATGCTGAATTAGTCTCCTTGTGTTGTTTATGGAGGTAAAGAACCATTGCATTTCTCTACAGAAGAGAAATCTTCAAAAACTTGGTTTACACTCCTGAGGCACTACACGGTATCTATTGAGGTAGGTGGATCAGACTATTCCAGCGGTATTACAAGACATTCAGTTTTCACCCAGTTACGGACAGAATCCTTCATGTGGATTTCTACCAGTTGAGTGCTGACAAACCAGTAGTAATAGGTTCCTGTGAAAATTACAGGTCGTCGCTAAAAGAGGTGTTGTAGCGGGTGGTGTTCTTAGACAATCATTCAGAAAACTGAAATTAAAAAGCAGTTCCTGCTAATTTACTCAGACGAAATCGTGTAGATGTGACTCACTCTAAAATTGGTAACAAAATTCTATGTGGGAGACATCAAAAATGATGCGTACACATTCTCACATCCAGACAATGCTGTACTGCAGCCGTGAAGATGTCTAGAAAAGTGCGATGAAAACGCAGGTGCTTCAGGAGCAGACGATGAAGATGATGAATAAAATAATCTTTTCATAAGTTAAAACAAAAAGACTGTCAATTTTTGATGTCGTCTTTGTCTTTATTAACATAAATCAATTTTTCAATAAAATTAAAACCTATACTTTTGTTTCGTCAATTTTAAAATTAAAAAATATGAAAATATTAGCATTTGCAGCGAGTAAACCATTCAACTCTATCAATAAACAGTTGGTTTCATATTTCAAGTAAATTTGAAGGGGCATGATGTAGAAGTTCTTGATATTAACGATTACGAAATGCCTATTTACAGCATAGACAGAGAGGTAAAGCGTGCGTCCCTAAACTGGCAGGAAGATTTTAGTAAGGAAGATAGATGGAGCGGATTTGCTTATTATTTCTTTGGCGGAATATAATGGTTCTTATTCTACGACTTTTCATATTTTGACTGGATATCAAGAATTCCAAACAGAAGTGCTTTTGCGATAAAAAGTTTTCCTTTTACTGCTACAGCTCCAGGTCCGAGAGGAGGTCTCTACAATCTTGGAAACCGCAAAGGCAAGGTTCCCATACAATGGAGGGATGTGATAGAGATTTTTCTTCCAAATTTTTCTGAAAATTTTTGATTTTGGAAAAAGAATAATTGATGAAGAAAAGAAAAAGAGCTGGAAACTAAAATCCTGAAAATAAAGAAAGAATATCTTAATGAATAAAAAGCACAAGCCGTATTTATATGGCTTTTTACTAGACTGAAAATTATCATTAAATAGAATTTTATTTTTGTCTATAAATCACTATCTTTGTCTATTCACCTAATTTAAGTTGTTATGAAATTTATAGTTGCAAGTGGGGGAATTACAAAAAGCTTTTGAATACGGTGAGTGGGAGTGATTTCAAAGCTCACAATCAAGACCTATATTAGAGAATTTTCTTTTTGAACTTGAGAATGATTTACTGAAAATTACCAGCTTCAGATGGCGAAACTATTGCCGTTTACTCATTGGCAGTAAAAGTCAGAAAGCTAAGGGAAAATAGCAGTTCCTGCAAAATGTTTTCAGGATATAATAAAAATCTTTCGGAGACCAGCCTTTGACTTTTTGTGGTAAAACCAAATGAAACACAAGAAGGCGGACTTTTAGAAATTTTGGATGAAAAAGATAATTATTTCATAGCATTGGATAATGCGGAAGATTACCCTGAATTGATGGAGTTTAACTCTGCTCAAAAAGGTGGTTGTCCCTTCTGGTGTGTTGGCGTGAAGCACTTAGCAATACGCTGTTTGCAACGAGTAATGATTCGCTTCGCCCTGTGATGACGTCTTTTCCACATCTCGAAGAAGAAACGAATTTTGTCTCTACAGACTCGCACAGGTTGGTAGTTTATAAAAAGGAACAGACATTAAAAACAATGAACCGATGGAGTTCATTATGCCAAAAGAAACCTTTGAGTATTTTTAAAAATATTTTGTCAGGTCTGATGATGAGGTGGTTATAGAATTTAAATCGAAAATATGGGTAAAAATTCTCTTTCGGAGAGCATACATGATTTGTAGATTGATTGATGGAAATATCCACTACAGTGTAGTACACCGAAAGAAAACCTAATGTATTGACAATCACTAGAAATTTGCTTCTAAGTTCCATCCGAAGAGCATCCATCTAGCAAATCTACCAATCAGGTAAGGTTTAAGCTTTCTGGTAATATCCTTCACCTTCATGCCGAAGATACGGAATACGCTAATAAAGCAGAAATGCAGATTCCGTGCGTAATATAAGGGGAAGACATTAATATCGGGTTCAGCTCAAAATTTTGACAGATGCTGTGCGGTATTAAATTCAGAAGATATTTTAATTAAAATGTCTCAGCCTAACAGACCTGGAAATTATAGAGCCAGTAGATGGGTTGGATGAAGATGAGCATATCTTGATGCTTTTCTACACGGTAATAGGAATGTAAACACAATTAATACAGAACAAATATAAACGAGATGTAGAGGTAAGATTTAATCTTTTCATACTTTGCATCTCACTTTATTTAAAATATATGGGAAAATGAAAATGAAGATTTCGAATAATTGGCTTAAAGAGTTTACATTAGGTACAGATTTAAATTCAGATAAGGAACTTACCTCACGGATATAGGTCAAAGTAGAGGATAGATAAATTTGAAACCATCAAAGGAAGCTTAAAGGCATCGTCGTAGAGTAAGGTTTCAATTAGCGAAAACATCCAAACGCCGATAAGCTAAGTAAAACAACTGTAGATGTAGAAATGCTACAATTTTAAATATCGTCTGCGGAGCTCCTAATGTGGCTGGGACAGATAGTTGCAGTGGCTGTGGTAGGGACAACTTTGTTTGATAAAAACGGAGGTTCTTTTACGATTAACAGAACTAAAATCAGAGGTGAGGTTTCGGAAGGGATGATTTGTGCGGAAGATGAGATAAAGGCTTAGCGACAGCCATGATGGAATCATGGTTTTGGATGAGACTTATGAAGTAGGAAACTCGGGATAC